>OLPR01001490.1_pt1 | contig 19066 bp, 17 predicted proteins | sample 1672761 | NCBI WGS metagenome assembly OLPR01 (sample SAMEA3136721, study PRJEB25190) | human gut metagenome | biome: human gut; feature: human-associated habitat; material: faeces | place: Austria | collected 2013 | reverse complement strand
CCGCGGCGATGACTGCTGCGATTTCTGCCTGAAGCTCGCCGGAAAATAGCGGCCGGGCAGCACAAAAAACGGAGGGGCGAAGCGATATGAAAGTTAATACGCTGGAGGAGAGCGTCGTATCCGATATCGGCCGCGCTTTCGGCGAGTATGATTACGGCGGCGAGCACGGGCTGATTGAAGCGTTTCCAGGCCGGGACGCGGCGGCGGCTTTTATCTGCGGCTATGTGCGCATGGCGCTGCAAAGCGGCATGCTCTATACCGTGGGCGAAAACGGGGAAGCGTTTATCGCCTATAAGCGGCCCGGCGAAAAAATAAAGCGGAAGGCCTTTGTGCCGCTGTCCGGAGCGCTGCTGGGGACTATGAAGTTCGGAGAGTTGATCCGGTTCGCGCGGATTATGGCGAAGGGCGGCGCGGGGCTGGATAAGCGGCTCGACAGGCAGAAGAAACCGTATCTCTTTGTCGGTCTGGTATGCGTGCGGCAGCCGTATCAGGGGCGGGGCTATATGCGCAGAGTAATGAATCTGGCCTTTACCGAGGGCAACCGGCTTGGCGTGCCGGTAATCCTCGAGACCGACGCAGAATCCAAATGCGACAAATATCTGCATCTGGGCATGGAGCTTGCCGGAACGCGCAGTTTCGGCGAGGCTGGAAAGCTCTATGAGCTGATTAAATACCCGAATGAAGCGCGCGGCGGTTTGGCGCGGCCGGAAAAGGCAATCTGAGGAACGCGGCTGATCGGCTTCAAGCGGCGGGAAAAACGATAGGGGAGCGCTGCCACGACTGACACACCGGGAGCTGAACTTTACGCCGAAGGAAATCGACGGCTGCGCCGTCCTGCATATCACGCGCGGCCCCATGACCCCGGTGTTCGACCGAGTCCGCGCCGAGAAGGTCAAGGTCACCGAGGCGGTCCAGGAGACCCTCGACTGCGTCCGCGAGATCCGCGCTACCAACCAGGAAGAGCATTACCTCGAGGGCTTGGCCGCCGTGATCGACCGCGAGGAGCGTGAGGTAACCCGCGGCGAGCTCGCCAACGGGCTTCTGGTCAACTCCGCCTTCGCCATTCTACGCCTGGGAATCGCCACCACGCTGGCCACGGGCGCCGCGATGGTCGTCTCCGGTCAGGTCGACTTCATGGTGATGTTTGCCTTCCTGCTCATGGTAAGTCGCATCTACGTGCCATTCGACCAGGCCCTCATGCTCGTGTCGGAGCTGTTTGCCGCAGAGTCATCGGCCAAGCGCATGCGCTCCATCATGGAGGAGCCCGTGGCGCAGGGCGGCGAGAAGTTCGAGCCTGAGGGCCACAACGTGGTGTTCGACCACGTAGCGTTCGGCTACGGCGCGGGCGAAGATGGGCGCGCCGGCGAGAAGGTCTTGACCGACGTGAGCTTCACCGCCAGGGAGGGCGAGGTCACGGCACTCGTGGGGCCGTCCGGTTCTGGCAAGTCCACCGTGACTCGTCTGGCAGCCCGCTTTTGGGACGCCACCTCCGGCAAGGTCACCGTGGGCGGTGTTGACATCGCGAGCGTGAATCCCGAGGTGCTGCTGCGTGATTACGCGATCGTCTTCCAGGATGTGCTGCTCTTCGACGACACGGTGATGGGCAACATCCGCCTCGGCCGTCGCGATGCCACCGACGAGGAGGTTCTGGCCGCCGCACGCGCCGCGAACTGTGACGAGTTCGTGTGCCGCATGCCGCAGGGCTACGCCACCATGATCGGCGAGAACGGCTCTAAGCTCTCCGGCGGCGAGCGCCAGCGCATCTCCATCGCCCGCGCGCTGCTCAAGGACGCGCCTATTGTCCTTCTGGACGAGGCGACGGCGAGCCTGGACGTCGAGAACGAGACCGTGGTCCAGGAGGCACTCTCCCGCCTGCTCGCAGGCAAGACCGTCATCGTGATCGCGCACCGCATGCGCACGGTCGAGAACGCCGACAAGATCGTGGTCCTGAGGGATGGCGTGGTCGCCGAGCAGGGCACGCCTGCCGAGCTCAAGGCGGCGGGCGGGGAGTTCGCTCGTATGGTGGAGCTGCAGAAGGAGGCGGCGGCCTGGCGGTTGTAGGGTCGCCTCCCCCTGAAAACGACCCATGTGCGGGGGCGCCTCCTTTGAAGAAGACGCCCCTCGCACGCGGTTTTCTATTCCTGCACCTTTAAGGTCTCGGCGAGGCTGACGCGCTTGATGGATCGCGTGTGCAGAAGCGCCACGACGAGGTAGGTCGCGAACCCGATGCCCACGCATGCGGCCATGGACCACCATGGCACGTAGATCTCGATGTTGCCGTTGTAGGCGAGCAGCATTGCGCGGAAGATCGCGGTGAGCGAACCGATGATCACCGGCAGGCTTAGCAGGAGCGAAGCGACGACGCACAGCGTGATCGATCGGATGTAGAGATGCGAGATTTCGCCGTCGCGGTAGCCGAAGACCTTCATGTAGCTGATCGAGCGGGCGCTGCGGTCGATGACGGCCTTGGTCAGCAGGTACATGAACAGCAGGAAGATGAATACGGCGAGCCCGACCATCAGGCCGATCAGGCTGCTCATCATGTCGATGAACTGGTCGCCGACGGCGCGCATGTCGTCGGGCGTGGTGTCGCCAGCGAAGTAGCGCGCGTCGAGGTCGAGCGTCTCGTCGCTCACGTAGCCGTTGAAGTAGGCAGTGTCGTTGCCGAAGAGCTTGTTGAAGTCCTCGATGCTCAGGTAGACGTTCATGTCGGACTTCGAGCCCCAGGTGCAGTCCTCGTCCGCGTACTCGAGGGAGTAGTCCTTGTCCCCGTACTTGTCGTGGAACTCGACGTGCTGCCCTTCTTTCCAACCGAACTTGTCGAGAAGCCCGCCGCCGAAGACGACGCGTCCGTCGCCGACGTTCAGGTCTTTCCAGTAGCGCGAGTCGGGCAAGACGCCAAAGACCGACACGGTCTCCGTGCCGTTGCCCTCGCCGCGGTCGTATTGCAGTTGGTAGACGGCGTACTTCTCGGCTTGCGCGATCTTCTCTGCCCCATTGTCGACGGTGTTCACGGGGTGGATGTCGTCGTTGTCGGTGTCGATCTGGGAGGCGTTGTCGATAAGATCGATCGCCTCGTCGCGATTGCAACCGAGGGCGGCTGCGAGCTCGTCGAGGCGCGCGTAGAGAACGTCCTTCTTGGCCTGGACCTCATCGAGCGCGTTGCTCGCCGCTTGCATGGCCTCGGCGCTTGGCGAGGCTGCGAGGGCATCGGCCGCCGCCTGAGCCGCGTCGGCGACGTCCTTAAGCTCGTCCTCCGCGTCCTCGGCAGCGGAAAGGACCGCACCATCGATGGATTGCAGTCGCTCGAGCGCTGCCCATTGCCCGCGCTCCTCATCGCTGCCCGCAAGCTCGAGCGGAGCCTTGAGGGTGTATTGGTGCTCGGCCACGAGGCTCGTTTCGAGGTTGTCGGCGTAGTGCGTCATCGTGGGGAGAATCGCCAGGCCGAAGAGCAAAAGCAGCGAGGCGAAGGCGACGCCTACGAAGAGTGTGGCGAAGTTGCCGAGATTGCGCAGGAAGATGCGCAGGCGGAAGCGCGCGACGAAGCCCATGCGCTCAGGTAATCGCAGCCCGCGCTTGGTCCCGGACTTGCCGCTGGCCTCGTGGCGAAGGAACTGCAAGGGCGTCTTGCCCATCTTGCGGAGAAGCCCCACGAGCGTGATGAGGATGAGCGCAGCTGCGGGCACCACGGCGCATTTGACGAAAATCTCCCAGCTCCAATACACGTGGAAAGGCGGCAGGCTGTAGGAGCCGTAATAGAGGTTGCGCATGGGCTCGGTGAAGAAGGCAACGCCGAGCGCGCATCCCAGGCCCGCTGCAAGAATTCCCACGATAGCGGGTAGTGCAAGGTAGTGAAGGACTATCTCGCGTTTGCGGTAGCCGCTGGCAAGGAGTGTGCCGATGATGGCGCTCTCCTCCTCGATGGTGGCGTTGGTGAGCACCACGAAGACGAAGGCCATGATCACGATGATGATGTCGAGCAGCGTCGTCCACATGGCGGAGTCGCCGTCCACGTCGTCGCGAGCGTAGCCGATGCCCTGGTTGGAGTCGACATCGATAAGATCATCCACGCGCGCGTCGGCGTCCGTTAAGGCCTCGACCATGTCCTCCTCGGCATCGGTGCGGTCGGCGACGGAGAGGTTTCGGTCGTTGAAGACGAACGAGTAGGTGTAGGTGGGCGCGCCGCCTGCGTCTTCGAGAGCGGTAAAACCGGCGTCGGTGACCTCGGCCACGCCATAAGTGATGGTATTTACCGTGAAATCGGAGTTGTTGGGAAAGAGGGCTTGGCTATCGGGTTGGGTCATGATTCCGCAGATGGTGTAGGTGCGGTCGCAGAGCTCGATTGTGTCGCCCACGGCGAGTCCGTTGTTCTTGGCAAAGACGCGGTCGATGGCGACTTCGTCGTCTTCTTGGGGTTCGGTACCTTCGCAGTAGGACGCGATATCGACTTCGGTGCGGTGCACGTAAGTGCGTAGCGTGCGCTTGGTGCCGTCGTCGCCAACGGGCTTCTTTATGGTGGCGTCTATGGAGAAATTCTTGTAGAAGGTAGCGCCGCCGACGTCTTCCGTGGCGCCTTCGGCCGCGTCGATCTGGGCGTCGGTCGCCTCGAACGCCGTCACCACGCGGCCGTCCTCGATCATGTACTCGTCGCGCATGTTATCGATGAGACTGCCGATGGAGTGGGCGGCAAGCAAGAAGCCCGACGTGAGGGCGATTGCGCCGCACATGAGCAGGAAGATTCCCAAGTATTTGCCGATGTTGTGCTTGAGCTCGCGAGGGAGCCGGCTGGCCAAGGGGGTCATCGCGCGCCTACCAATCGAGCTCGGAGGCGGGCACGGGCGAGTTGTTGACCTCGTCTTCGGCCAAGCGTCCGTCGCGCAGGCGCAGCACGCGGTCTGCCATGCGGGCGATGGCGGCGTTGTGCGTTACGATTACGAGAGTGCAGCCGTACTTCCGATTCACATGCTCCATAAGCTCGAGCACTTCTTTGGAGGTCTTGTAGTCGAGGGCGCCCGTGGGCTCGTCGCAGAGGATAAGGCCAGGGTTCTTCACGAGCGCGCGGCCGATGGCGCAGCGCTGCTGCTGACCGCCGGACACCTGGCGCGGGAACTTGTTGCGGTGCTCCCAGAGGCCAAGCGAGCGCAGTAGTTCCTCCATGGGAAGGGGATTGCTCGAGAGGTGTGCCGTGACCTCGATGTTCTCCTTGATAGTGAGATCGGGCACAAGGTTGTAGAACTGGAAGACGAAGCCGAGCTCGCGGCGGCGATACTCGCCGAGGTCCTTGCTCGAAAGCGCAGTGAGCTCGCAGTTACCGACCGAGATCGTGCCGCCGTCGGCGCCCTCGAGACCACCGATGAGATTCAGGAAGGTCGACTTGCCCGAGCCCGAGGGGCCGAGCATGACGCAGATCTCGCCGCGGTTCACGGTGGTGGTGATGCCGTCGAGCACCTGGACGCGGGCTTCGCCGTCGCCGTAGTGCTTGGCAAGGCCCTCGACGACGAGGTAGGGGGTATTTGATTTTGCCATGGTCGTTCTTTCTCGAAAAAGGGCCCACGTGGCCCTTTAAGGTTGCATTCAGCTAACTTATAGCGTAAAAGTTAGCCATATGCAACGCGCTTTGCCAAGTTCCCGTCATTTTTCGAGGGACCTATCGGGCTCTTCTTTCGCATTTGCTATACCGCAGCTGGGCGAAGGGGAGTGCCGAATACCCTTCTCTCGTGCGTGAATTCGTTTCATTCAGGTAAAATAACGCGAATTGGAGGGCTTCAGCCTGCGCAACGCTTTTGCTTGCGCTCTTGATTGGAAAAGGGAACAGTATGGCATCAATGAAAACCGGATCGCGCTCGTCGTGGTCGGGCAAATGGGCGTTCATCTTGGCCGCTGCCGCCTCGGCGGTCGGCCTGGGAAACATGTGGCGTTTCCCGTATTTGGCGGCAAAGTACGGCGGCGGCACCTTCCTCATCACCTACCTGGTGCTGGTGTTCACGTTCGGCGTGTCGCTTTTGCTGCTTGAGACGGCGATCGGCCGCAAGACGGGCCTCTCGGCCATCGGCGCGTTCCGCCATTTCGGAAAGAAGTTCATGTTCATCGGCGTGCTGGCGTCGGTCGTGCCCTTCATCATCGTGCCGTATTACTGCATCATCGGCGGTTGGGTGACGAAGTATGCCTTCGCCTATATCGCGGCTGGACCTGCGGCTATGGCGGATGGCGGCACGTTCTTCTCGAGCTTTATCACCGACGGCGTCGACAGCTCGATCTTCATGCTGATCTTCATGGCCGCGGCGTTCATCATCGTGGCGCGCGGTGTGAAGGGCGGCATCGAGAAGGCGAACCTCATCTTGATGCCTGCGCTTATCGTGATGGCCATCGCAATCGCCATCTTCACGCTGACGCTGCCCGGGGCGCTCGACGGCGCGGCGTACTACCTGATGCCCGATCTCTCGAAGTTCTCCCCTGAGCTGGTCATCGGCGCGCTCGGGCAGATGTTCTACAGCCTGTCGCTCGCTATGGGCATCATGATCACCTACGGCAGCTATCTCGAGAAGAAGGCGTCCCTGACGCAGTCCGTCACGCGCATCGGCTCCTTTGACCTGGGCGTGTCGTTCCTCGCGGGCCTCATGATCGTGCCTGCCGCGTTTGTCGCGATGGGCTCGGGCGACGCTGTCGCTCAGAACTCCGGTCCCTCGCTCATGTTCATCATCTTGCCCGAAGTGTTCGCGGACATGGGGCAAGTGGCTACCATCGTGGGATTCGTCTTCTTCCTCTTGGTGTTCTTCGCGGCGCTCACCAGCGCGATCTCGCTCACTGAGACCTGCGTCTCCATCATTCAGGACGGTGCGGGCTTCTCTCGCCGAAAGTCGCTGGTGATCACTGTGGTGTTCATCGTGGTGGCCGGGCTTATCATCAACTCGGGTTACAACGTGCTCTCGTTCATCCAGCCGTTGGGCGAAGGCTCCTCGCTGCTCGACTTCGCCGACTTCATCTCCAACTCGGTCATTATGCCGATTGTTGCGCTTCTGACCTGCGTGTTCGTTGGCTGGATCATCAAGCCGAAGACGATTATCGATGAGGTGCGCATCTCTGCGCCCTTCAAGGCGGCCAAAGCCTGGTCGGTCATGGTGAAGTACGTGGCGCCTGTGCTCGTGGTGGTTATCCTCGTGACTGCGCTCGCCCAGTCGCTCGGCATCATGAAGTTCTAACGGCGCTTCGCTTTGCGGCACGCTGCTTGAGCGTCGCCCGCGCATTGCCTTCCCCCGCGCCCTGTCGACCTTACCGTCGGCAGGGCGCTTTCTTTATGCGACGACGCCGCTTGCAAGGACGATGGTCGTCGTCGCGATGACGCCGAGGATGATGGTGAGCGCGTTCGCGAGCCCCGCCAGGCCGAAATCGCCGTCCGACCAGAGTGTGAACGTCGGCCCCATGGCGCTTGCCGGTGCCCACAGGAGCATCACGATGACGATGCGCGTGGTCGCGTCGAAGGGCAGGAACGAGAACGCGAGAACGCTCGCCACGGCCGACACGACGACGCGAAGCCCGATAAGGCGCGCCACTTTCGCGAGCTTATTGCGGTCGACCTCGAAGCGGATCATGAGTCCCAGCATAAACATCGCGAGAAAGGAGTTCGCGTTTGCGATGGGCGCGGTGAACTGCACGATTGCGTCAGGGATGTGGATTCCCGCCACCGCGAGCACGATGAGGATGATGTAAGCATCGAAGGCGATCGACTTCGCAAGCCTCTTCGCGACGAACCTCACCGGATGCTCGACGGGCTCTTTGCCCGCGACGAGTCCGGTGAGCGCGTAGGAGCCGCCCGTCATCATGATGGCGTTGCCCGCATCGAACAGGCAGGTGGTCACCGCAAGTTGCGCGGGGAAGAGCGTCTGCACGAAGGGCAGGCAGAAGCACCCAATGTTGAATCCGCAGCAGTTGAGCAGGTAGAACACGCGGTCGCGGCGCTCGGAGCGGCGGGTCACCGCGAGCACTGCAAGGTAGGGGATAAGCGCGCAGGCGAGACCGAGCGGCACGAGGATGAGCAGGTCATGGGTGAACTCCGCCGCGCCAAACGCGTGGACGATCGCGCAGGGCAGGGTGAAGGTGAATACGATCTTGCTCACGCACTGCTCGGGGCGCGGCCCAAGCGTTCGCGACCTTCCCGCAAGATGACCGGCAACGATAATGGCGACGAACGCCGCCACCTTCAACATGACTTCTTCCATGCTTTCGAATCACTGTCCTTCCAAAAGCAAGCAGGGGCGAACCGGTGAGAGGTTCGCCCCTGTCGTGGGGTGGTGCCTTGTGCTTTGCGAGCGGGGTGGGAACCCCACCTGAGCTGCGCTTACAGGTGCGCCTGGATAAGGCGCGGGCGGAAGCCCTTTGCCTCGAGCGCCTCGACGATTTGCTGCTTGTGCGCGGTGCCGAACGCCTCGATGGTCACGCGCAGCTCCACGGCGGCGTTGCGGTTGGTCGTGACGAACTGGTTGTGATCGAGTCGGACGACGTTGCCCTTGCTCTCGGCGATGACCTGGGCAACGTTGACGAGCTCGCCGGGGCGGTCGGGCAGGAGCACGCTGACCGTAAAGATGCGGTCGCGCTGGATTAGGCCGTGCTGCACGACCGACGACATGGTGATGACGTCCATGTTGCCGCCCGAGAGGATCGACACGACCTTCTTTCCCGTGAAATCGAGGTGGCGCAGCGCGGCGACGGTGAGAAGCCCCGAGTTCTCCACGATCATCTTGTGATTCTCCACCATGTCGAGGAACGCCACGATGAGCTCCTCGTCCTCGACTGTGATGATCCCGTCAAGGTTTTGCTGAAGATAGGGGAAGATCTTGTCGCCCGGCTCCTGCACGGCGGTGCCGTCGGCGATGGTGCTCACATGCGGAAGCTTCACGACATGCCCCGCCTCGAGCGACGCCTTCATGCATGCCGCCCCCGCAGGTTCCACGCCGATTACCTTGATGTGCGGGTTCAAGAGCTTGGCCAGGGTCGATACGCCCGTGGCAAGTCCGCCGCCTCCGATGGGGACCAGGATGTAGTCGACAAGCGGCAGCTCCTGCACGATTTCCATCGCAATGGTGCCTTGCCCAGTCGCGACGCCCAGGTCGTTGAAGGGGTGCACGAAGGTAAGCCCGCGCTCCTCGGCCAGCTCGAGCGCGCGGGCGTAGGCCTCGTCGTACACGTCGCCTGCGAGCACGACCTCAGCGCCGAGCGCTTTGGTGCGCTCCACCTTGATATAGGGGGTCGTTGCGGGCATGACGATGGTGGCGGGCACGCCGTAGCGCTGTGCCGCGTAGGCAACTCCCTGCGCGTGGTTGCCGGCCGACGCGGTGATGAGACCGCGCTTGCGCTCGTCGTCTGAGAGCGTGCTGATCTTGTAGTATGCGCCACGCACCTTGTAGGCGCCGGTGCGTTGCATGTTCTCCGGCTTGAAGAAGACGCGGTTGCCCGCTATCTCGCTGAAGTGCGGGCTCTCGATGAGCTTGGTCTCCTGAGTGACCTCGCGAACTTTGTGGGCCGCCTGCTCGAAGGCGGGCAGGGTAAGCATTTCCTGAACTTCGTCCGACATCATTTTTCCTTGCATTTCTCAATGGTTCATAAGCGTCCATCACTATAATCGTCACATGCGAGAAAACCACGCAACATTTTCCGAATATGGTGAACTTCAAGAAAGAAGGCACAATATGAAAACCATCTCCACCACAAGCGCGCCGGCGGCGATCGGTCCCTATGCCCAGGGCAACATCGCGGGCGGTCTTCTGTTCGCGAGCGGCCAGATTCCGCTCGACCCCGAGACGGGCGAGATCGTGGGCTCGACCATCGAGGAGCAGACTGCTCAGGTCATGAAGAACGTGGCTGCGATCCTCGAGGCGGCAGGTACCGATTTCGACCACGTGGTGAAGACGACGTGCTTCTTAAACGATATGAACGACTTTGCCGCCTTCAACGCCGAGTACGCGAAGTCCTTCGGCGAGGTGCGCCCCGCGCGCTCGGCCGTGGCGGTCGAGAAGCTCCCCAAGGGCGCGCTTGTGGAAGTCGAAGTAATCGCTGAGGTGAACTAGCCTCTTCGCGGAAGCGGTTCGGCGTATAATGGTGCTGCAGGGTTCGCGTGCGAGCATTGCGCGAACGGTCGTTTGAAAGGAGCACCTCATGCTGTACAGCAAGATTATGGTTCCCTACGATGGTTCCGAGCACGCGAAACATGCCCTCGAATATGCGAAGGGCCTCGCGGCGATTTCCGATGCGAAGATCGCGATTGTGCACGTGGTGCCTTCGGGCGTCATGGGCGTCGACCAGATCGGCACGGAGGGGTCCCTTGACGGTGTCCCGTTCGGCATGCTGAACTACGAGCAGTACGAGGGCGTGGTTCGGGCGGCGCTTGACCAGGCGAAAGAGAAGGTCACGGAGAATCTGGCGGGCCTTGTCGAGGACATCGCCGACATCGTGACTATCGATGTTGTCGCAGGAACCGCCCCCGCCGAGGCGCTTGCGCGCTACGCTGACAAGAACGGCTGCGACTTGATCGTCATGGGCCGACGCGGCCTGGGCGCCATTCGCGGCATGCTCGGAAGCGTGAGCTTCGGACTTCTGCGCTCGACGGATGTTCCCGTTCTGACGGTAAAATAGATAAATAGGATTCTAACTTTCATGACTGCACTTGATTTCTCGACTCTCGCGGGTGAGGGAGCAACGATTCGCCTCGCCACCAAAGAGGACATTCCCGCCATTTGCGACCTGCGCGTCGCCCAATCGCTCGAGTACTGGGGGGTGAACCCCGGCCAGTCGGAGCTTGCCCATTTCCGGAGCGAGACCGAGGCTCATCTCAGACGCACGCTCGGCGAACGCGTGATGTTCTTGTTCGTCGAGGAGGACGGCGAGATTGCGTCCATGTCCGGCGTCGAGGTGTTCGATCGCCTGCCGACTTTCGGCGGCGTGTCCGGCGTGCAGCGCACGGCGACGGTGGTCGCCTGCTACACGCGACCCGAGTTCCGCGGTCGCGGGCATATGGCAGCTATGCTGAGCGCGTGGCCGCTCGTCGCGATGCGCGCGGGGGTCGATGCAATCTACGTTGAAACGCGCAATGCGGCAATGCGCCACGTTGCCGAGAAGACCGGCTACGAGCACGCCTCCAATCGCTTCAGGATGACGATCGAGGTGGAAACCGACTAAAGACTGTCTGCCGAGCACGGCTGACGTTTGCGAACTGAGCCTTCATGCGGCGATAGGGGTTGAGGCCTCTATCGCCGCTGTGCGTTTCGGGGCTCTTGCGCGAGGGGCGGCAAATTCCCGACCCCTCCCGCTATCCGATGAGGGCGCTGTGGAAGAACAGGGTCGAGTTGAGAAGGTCGTCGAACGCGGCGAAGACGACCTTCTTCGTTTCGCGAAGCGACATCCCCTGGGCGCGGCATTGACTGAACATGCCGAACAACCCGTTGCACACGAGCGCCGCCGTGAGCGGCGAGGGGTATTTCGGCTCGAGCGCGTTGCGGTGATTCTGCACGTAATTTTCCACGACACGCACCACGTGGTTGAAGCATGCCGAATGCAGGTAGGGGTTCTTCGTCGACGAGCAGTGGATGAAGATGCCGTCCCTTTGCTCGAAAACGCTGAAGATGCAGGTCAGCAGGTTGCGATAGCTGTTGGTGGGAATCTTGCGCGGATTGTTCTCCGCCTGGAGCGCGCGATAGCGTTCCTCTGCTTTCGCCATGTCGTCGCGGAACAGCTCGTCGGCGAGGGCATACTTGTCGTCGTAATAGGTGTAGAAGGTGATGCGGCTTACGTCGGCGGCGCGGCACAGCTCGGTGACGGTGATCTTCTCGAAGGGCATGGTCGCGAGCAGTTCGACGAGCGTGCGTTTGATGGTGCGCTTTGTCTTCACGACGCGTTTATCCATATCGACCTCACATTGCGCCATAACTGTATAAGTAACTGACATTCTGTCTGGCATTGTAGTTGTTACGGCAATCGGCTTGGCGTACCTTTAATGCGAAACAGACAAGCTACGAAAAACCGCCGAGCGTCGCCGGCATCGGGCGCGCACGGGCGGCAAGGGGGAACTATGGTGCGCAGGGTCGTCGTCGACTCTTCGGCGAATTTGTTCGTCGCAGGTACACAGGATATCGTGTCGGTGCCGATGAAGGTGCGCGTGGGGGAGCGGGAATTTCCCGACGACGAGAACCTCGACGTGGGGGAGCTCATCGAGGCGTTCTCGGACGAGGCGGCCGAATCGAGTACGTCGTGCCCGAACATCGCGGAATGGACGTCAGCGTTCGCGGGCGCAGACGAGATCGTCGCGCTTGCCCTCACGAGTAAGATTTCGGGCGGGTTCAACTCGGCGCAGGCCGCCGCGAAGCACTACCTGTTCGACCACCCCGAGGCGAAGGTGTTCGTGCTTGATTCCTTGACGACCGGCCCTGAGTTGGAACTTCTCGCACAGCACGCCAACGAGCTTGCGCAAAGTGACAGGGACTTCGATGATCTGACGCATGAGCTGCGCCGCTACGCTTCGCGCACGCATCTCATGTTCTCGCTCGAGCGCATCGACAACTTTGTGCGCAACGGGCGCGTAAGCCCGATTGTCGCGAAGGTCGCGGGCGTGCTCGGCGTGCGCATCGTCGGGCAGGCGAGCGAGGAAGGCGAGCTCGGCGTGCTCAACAAGGCGCGCGGAGAGAAGCGCGCGCTCAAGCAGCTTTTCGAGAACATGGAGACCGTGGGCTTCGTCGGCGGCCGCGTGCGCATCAGGCACACCGAGAACCCGAAGATGGCCGAGGCGCTTGCGGCGAAGATTCGCGAGATCTGGCCTTCGTGCGACATCCGCATCGGCGCCAACCGCGGCCTGTGCTCCTACTACTGCGAGCCTGGCGGCGTTCTCGTGGGCTTCGAAGGGTAGCCCACCGCGATTGCACGATGCCTGCAGCCCCGCTTGTTCCTCGTTGGAATATGGGACAAGCGGGGCTTTTATGTTCCATAATGTTGTCGATTCCCATCGTTCAGAATAAAAATATTCGCGAATATAGCTGAACGACAACGATTTTCCTTGACTATATATTTACAAATAAATAATCTAAGTATCGGCACATCGAAAAGGGATAGGGCGATGCATGCTTGGTTTGAATTCGCGCAAGCTAGAGCCGTTTCGCAAATCGATGTGCTGCGGGCCTTCGCCTTCCGGCGGGGCTCGTATTCGACCACTTAATGGGAGGAACACATGAAGAAGCAGGTACGCTTGGTGCTGTCCGCTGTGCTCGCGCTCTCGCTCGTCGGGGCGTTTGCGATGTTTGGCTGCTCTAGCAACAACACCACCACGGAGAAGAAGGACGATACCGCCAAGACCGAACAAGCCGAGCCGGTTGAGCTCCAGGTCTTCGCCGCAAACTCGCTCTCCAAGGCCATGGAAGACATCCAGAAGGCCTACATCGAGGACGGCCACGACAACGTCACCTTCAAGGATACCCAGTACAAGTCTTCCGGCGAGCTCAATGAGATGCTCGGTGCCGGCTCCTATGCCGACCTGCTCATCTCCGCTTCCAAGGGCTCCATGGACACCGCGGTTTCCAAGGGCTATGTGGATGAGTCCACGCGCGTCGACATGTTCAAGAACGATCTCGTGATGGTGTCTAAAGAAGGCGCCGAGATGAAGGGCGTCACGCTGCAGGACATCGCTGATGGCAAGTACACCATCTGCGTCGGCGACGACTCCGTTCCGGCTGGCAACTACGCTGCCCAGTCTCTCTCCACCGTTGGCGTGTACGCGCCGGCTGGCGACGACGAGGGCAAGACCGGCAAGGACATCACCGGCAAGGGCGGCTCCTACAACACCGATATGGTGAAGGACAGCAAGGTCGTTCTGGACACCTCCGTCGGCAACGTCTGCAAGCATGCGCAGTCTGGCGACGTCGACATCGCGTTCGTGTACACCTCCGATGTGTATCGCTTCGGTGGCGTGCAGGTCGTCGGCACCGTTCCGGCCGATACCCACAAGAATATCGTGTACCCTGGTGCCATCACCAAGGACTGCACGAACGTTGAGGCGACCCAGGAATTCCTGGATTGGTGCCTGAACAGCGAGAAAGCTCAGAAGATTTGGCAGGACTGGGGCTTCGAGCTGGCGTAGTATAATCTTCGCTAAGAAGGTTCGTCTTGAAGTAGCAATCTGGGGATGGGCGACGCGAATCGCTCATCCCCTTTCTTGTCCATGGGTGCAAGGAGAAGGGGTTCCATGCGCGCGAGAATGATTATCGCAAGTCTTGTTCTGTCGGCCACGCTCGCGGTTGGTGCACTGCCAGCTGTGGCGTTCGCTGACGACGCGCTCGGCGATGTCGACAGCCCGCGGACGCCGACGTCAACAACTACGGCGACGTCGAGCGCTGCTGATTCGGTTTCGGATGAGTCCGCGTCGGACGCTGAGGCGACGATGGACGGCGTCGAAGTGTCGAGGGAGGGCTCGGCGGCCCTGAAGGACGGGGCAAGCTTTGCGATAGGCGATTTCTCACGTGCTCAGAAGGGCTCGAACCGCGCGATCGACGGCACGTATTACGGGTATTCTTACCTGGTCGGCCAGGAAGAGGGTTCATTCGCGCAGGTGGTTGCGGCCGACAAGTACGTTGTTGCTTACGTTCCCGCTGCCGCAGCTGCGAAGCTCGGCCTCGACGTGCGGAGCGTATCCGACCAGGTGCAGCTGAAAAGCTACTTCGTCGCGCTCGACGAGGGGCAGGCCATGGGGTCGGCCAAGCTCTCCGAGTACGACACGTGGTACTTCACAAGCGACACGACGTTCGTCAAAGATGGCGTTCGTTTCACGTTTGACCAGGTCATCAATGGCAATGTCTACGCAAGCGTCATCGGCGTCGACGGGTCTGACCTCACCGATTCGGAGAATTCCCTCTACATGAAGCCGTCGTTCGGGGACTTCGGCAAGCTAACCTCGCCCGACGCGGTGAGCATCGAGAAGGCTCCCGAGGGGCTCGCCGCCGTGGGCGAGTTCCTGTCGAACCTCGACTGGAGCCCTCTGTGGGTCTCGCTTCGCACCACGGGCATCGCCATCGTGTTCATCGTCATCCTGGGTCTTTCGGCGGCGTATTTCTGCCTGAATCTGTCACCGCGCGCGAAGAGCATCTTCGACGCCATCTTCACCATCCCGATGGTGCTGCCGCCAACCGTGTGCGGATTCATCCTGCTGTTCGTATGCGGCTCGAACACGGCGTTCGGCCAGTTCTGGATCGACATCGGTTTTCCGCTGATCTTCAGTCCCGTAGCCTGCGTCATCGCGGCTGTGGTCGTTGCGTTTCCGCTCATGTACCGCAATGCGCTCGGCGCGTTCGAGGGGCTTGATCGCAACATGCTCGACGCCGCCCGCACGCTTGGCTGGTCGAACGTGAAGATCTTTCGCAAGCTGATGCTGCCCCTGTCGTGGAGCTCGATTGCGGCGGGCATGGTGCTCGCCTTCGCTCGCGCGCTCGGCGAGTTCGGCGCGACGCTGTTCATGGCAGGCAACTACATCGGCATCACGCGAACCATCCCGATAGCCATCTATTTCGAATGGATGAACGGCAACGATTCCACTGCGTGGTTCTGGACACTCGTCATCATCGTGTTCAGCCTGATCGTCATCGTGTTCATCAACCTGTGGTCCAACCACACCACGAAATACCGCAAGAGGGAGCAGAAGTAGATGAGCCTTGAAGTAGACATCCGCAAGAAGTTCAAGGGCTTCGAGCTGCATAACGCGTTTTCCGCCGGGACGGAGACGCTCGGCCTTCTGGGTGCGTCCGGTTGCGGCAAGAGCCTCACCATGCGCTCGATTGCGGGAATCGAGCGGCCCGATTCGGGGAAGATTGTCGTGAACGGCACGGTATTTTTCGACAGGGCGCCGGGGAAGAAACCCAAGGTCGACCTGACGCCGCAGCAGCGCAAGACCGCGCTTTTGTTCCAGAATTACATGCTGTTTCCGAACCTGACCGTCGCGCAGAACGTGGCGGCGGGCATCGGTAAGGACGTGAGCGCGGCCGACCGCGATGCCGCCGTAGCGTGTGAGCTCAAGCGCTTCGGGCTCGAGGGCTTCGACAAGCGCTATCCGGCGCAGCTCTCCGGCGGTCAGCAGCAGCGTGTCGCTCTGGCGCGCATGCTTGCGGCGCGTCCGGGGATCCTCATGCTCGACGAGCCGTTCTCCGCGCTCGACGCGCACCTGAAGAGCGTGCTCGAGCAGAACCTCGTCAGCCTGTTCGATGCGTTTGACGGCACCATCCTGTATGTGAGCCACGACATCGACGAGGCGCTTCGCTTCTGCGACCGCATCGCTGTGGTGGAGGATGGCCACGTCATGGAGATCGGCACGGGTGACGACTTGGTGAACAACCCGCAGAGCCAGGCGGGTATTAAGCTTTCGGGGTGCAAAAACGCGACGCGGGCGGAATACGTGGACGCCCATCACGTGCGCCTGCCGCGCTGGGGCATCACCGTGGAGACGTCCCGCGAGGTATCCCGGGAAGTCAAGTGTCTGGGTGTGCGCGCTTTCTATCTCGAGCGAGCTGACGGCCCTGGCGAGAACGTCTACCGCGCGCGCGTCGATCGCGTGAGCGACTCGCGCTTCGAGCGCACGGCTCTTCTGGGTTTCGTGGACGCTTGCCGCGACGAGCGGGAAATCCTCGATCGCAACGAGGACGAGATGAAGTACCTGCACCAGCACATGTTTTGGCGCGTGGACAAGCTGCGGGCCGATGAGGCGAGCCTTCCCAGCGAGGGTGAGGAGCTTTGGATTCGCATTCCGAAGGACCGCGTCTACCTCGTGTCGCGGTAGCGTTAGCTTGAACCGAGCGCGCGCGGCCGTCTCTCGCTACGAGGGGCGGCCCGTTTGCGTTCGGAGGAGCGGTGGTTCGCTTTCGGGCGCAGGGCGTGTCCCGCGCGCAGTTCCGCAGCGAAGCGAGGACTGTTTGAGCACGGGATATGCCCTGCGCCCGAAAGCGGGGGAGGAACGACCTCGCCTTCCCACACCCGAATGCCCCTTGCCCGAATGTCTCGCGCGGCCTCGCCTTCCCGTGCTTCGTCTTCTACCCGATGACCATGACGAGAATCGGTATCGTGATGATCGACAGCACGGTGGTGACGAAGGTTCCCTGCGCCATGGTGCGCGAGTCGCCGCCGTATTGGTAGCACAGCATCGTGCCGTTCGTGGCGACCGGCATCGCGCACAGCACCACCATGATGTCGATGAGCATCGGGTCGACCGGCACGAGACGGAAGAGCGCCCACACGATGAGCGGCGAGATGATGAGGCGCGCGAGGGACGCGATCCACAGGCGCGGACCGCCGATGAGTTTGGAAACCGGCAGGTCGGCAAGCGACGAGCCGATGATCAGAAGCGCGCCCGGCGTGGTGAAGGAACCGAGCGTCTCGGCGGCGTCGCCGATGATGGGCACGCTGTGCACGTTCAAAAGCGTGAGGACGATAGCGATCGCGCAGGCGATGTTCGCTGGGGTGAGGAAGGTTTTAAGCCCCATCTTCACTTTTGCGCCGCGGCCGGAGTCCTGCGCGATGAACCAGACGCCCATCGTGAACACGAGGAAGTTGAACGGCAGGTTGAAGATCGAGCCGTAAATCAGCGTCGAGGGCCCGAAGATGGCCGAGAGCACGGGGAACCCGATGAAGCCGACGTTGCCGAACGTGAGCATAAAGCGGAATACTCCCCTGTGCCCGTCGCGGACGCCGAGGAGCTTCGTGACGAGGAACGCGAGCGCGGTCATGATGGCGAAGCTTACGATCGACAGCCCCATGGTGATGAGAATCTCGGTCGATTCGGGAAGCGAATCGGCGGTGAGCACCGAGCCCAGAATCATCGCCGGCAGCGCCGTATTCAAGATGAGCTTTGACAGGCCTTTGTCGATGGCCTTATCCATGACGTGGGCTTTCTTCGCGATATATCCAATCGATATATCGAAGAACAAGATGACCATCGTGCCGAGAATGCTGAGAAATTCGCCGTCCATACCAGTTGTGCCTCCGTGCAGGTGATGTGCTTCTAGGAAAAGTGCCGCACGATAATAACGCCGCTCGCGCCGCCACAAGAAAAATATGCAGACCTGTTCGGTGGATGGAGTAAGCTGTGTCGGCTTAGTGAAGATGGACGTTTTTGGGACGCCCTCGGAAAGGAAGTGGTGCTCGTGTCGATGAGGTTTTGGGTTCCGCTTGTGGGGATGACGCTTTCGACCTTCGTGTTCAACACGTCGGAGTTCATGCCCATCGGCCTGCTCACCGACATTGCCGCGGATTTCAACATGACCGAGTCGGCGGCGGGCATGCTCATCTCCGTGTACGCATGGGCGGTTATGATTTTGTCGCTGCCGCTTATGCTCTGCGTGACGAAGGTGCCGCCGAAGCGCCTGCTTCTCGGCGTGATCGTCCTGTTCGGCATTTGCCAGCTGCTCTCGGCGGCGTCGGTCAACTTCTGGATGCTTATGGCGGCGCGCATCGGAGTTGCTGCAGCTCATGCGGTGTTCTGGTCGATCATCACTCCGCTCGCGGTGCGTGTGGCCCCCTCCTCGAAAGCCTCGCTCGCGCTTTCCATGGTAGGCATGGGAACGTCGGTCGCCATGATTTTCGGCCTGCCGTGCGGGCGCATGCTCGGCCTCGCTATCGGGTGGCGCGCGACGTTTCTTACCGTCGGAATCGTGTCGTTCGCCATCGTCGCATGCCTTGCGTTCGTGTTCCCCAAGCTCGACGCGGGGAAACCCTTCACGCTGGGGAAGCTGCCGAGCCTTCTGCGCACCCGCTCGCTTCTGAGCATGTATCTTGTCACCATCGTCGTGATCACGGCGTACTTCACCGGCTACGGTTACATCGAGCCGTTCTTCCAGCAGGTCGCGGGCCTGCCCGACGACGCGATTACCTTCGCGCTCGTGCTTTTCGGCGCGGCGGGTCTGGTGGGGAGCCTGCTGTTCGCTCGCCTGGGGCACGTGACGCTCGCGACGTTCATCCGCTTCGCGTGCGCCGGCATCGCGGCGGCGCTTTTGCTCATGGCGCCTGCGGCGACGGGCGGCGAGGTCGCGTCGTGCCTTGTGTGCGTGCTGTGGGG
>OLPR01001479.1_pt1 | contig 19172 bp, 19 predicted proteins | sample 1672761 | NCBI WGS metagenome assembly OLPR01 (sample SAMEA3136721, study PRJEB25190) | human gut metagenome | biome: human gut; feature: human-associated habitat; material: faeces | place: Austria | collected 2013 | reverse complement strand
GAATACATAACGCATGGCGGTATGACATTGGAAGAAGCCATTGTACCGTTTGTGAGGATTGGAGAATAGAATGGCAAAAACAGTAGGCTTGGCGCGCAATTTCACCTTAGAATGGATTGATGCCGCAGCAGATTGCCGAATCCAGGGAAAGAATAAGGATGAGGCCAAAGAATACCTGGATACGATGATCTCTGCCAAAATAGCGAGCCCCGACAATATTAGGAAAACACGAACTATCTGCCTAAACACGTGGTATACGAACGATCCATTCTACCAAGAGAAAGCAATCGCAATCTGCCGCGATGTTTTTAAGGCCCAACGGCTTCCATTGCACTGGGCTTTGGTCATGGTTTATTACCCGATATTCTTTGACCTTTGCAGTATCATTGGGAGTCAGCTATCATTCCGTGATACCATTTTACTGTCTCAGGTAAAATCCAGGATTTATGATGCATGGGGCGCACGGGCCACGCTGTATCATTCCCTGGATAAGAATATGCAAACGCTTAAGGATTTGGGAGTTATCATACCGACCGGAAAAACGGGCGAATATAGCGTCATCCCTCACACGGTTTCCGATCCGCGTACCGTATGCCTTCTCGCCTCTGCGATTCTAAAGTGTACGGAGAAGGAGTACATGACTTGGGAAGAGATTACTAATCATCCGACATTGTTCCCGTTTAAGATTGAGCATGTTTCTCAGGCAGATATTCCCTCATGTGGCTATCTTACTCTTGAACGCATGGGTGACGATGTCGTAATCCGAAAAAAATAACGACTAATGCCCTCGGCAGCTCCGCCAAACTGCCGAGGGCAATCTTTGTCTCTTTTTCTGACTTGAAGTTATGTTTGAAATCCGTACACTCACAGACACAATCAAACATAACATTCAAGGAGGAACCACCAATGCTGAGTATTTCCGAGATCGTAGCCAAGACCGAGAAGATGTTCGACCTCTTTAACGACCATTTCTACGCGGGCGAGCTGGCCCGCCCGGCCATCACGGTATCTCCGGATGGGGGGCGCGGAGCCTATGGCTGGTGCACCGTATACGAAATCTGGCAGGCCAATGGCCAGGCGTACCGGGAAATCAACATCTGCGCCGAGTACATCAACCGCCCGATCAGCGACGTGGCCGCCACGATGCTGCACGAGATGGCCCACTTATACAACCTCACCCACGGGATCAAAGGCGTATCCAACAACGGATACTACCACAACAAGAAATTCAAGGAGACCGCCGAGGCCCACGGCCTGGCCATCAGCCACCAACACACCTACGGATGGACGGTAACGGATTTGACGCCGGAAACCGCCGCCTGGATCGCCCAGCATCCGGAATTGAGCGACATCGCCGCGAACCGCCAGACCACCCTCCAGATCAAGATCAAGGGCGACGATGATAGCAGCGAGGACGGCGAGACCACCACGACCATCAAGGGTGGGCGCAGCACCAGCAAGAACCGCAGCATCAAGTATGTTTGCCCGAAATGCGGCGCAATCATCCGCGCGACCAAGAAGGTAAACGTAGTATGCGGCGACTGCGACATTGCCTTCGAGATTGCCAAATGATTCAGATGAACCGGGCCAATGCGGCCCGGTTCATCGTCGTCAACCAGCTATTCATAATCCTCAATGCTTTCCTCATCTGCCTCCAATTCCTCGTCTGTGACATTCCCATACAGTCGCCGAATCGGGAGCTTTGCCTTGCTCCGTTTATTGTAGAATATCACCATTGCCTCGGCGTATCCAAGGGAGCCGTGCATTCTTTCCTTTGCCGTTCGCACCAATGTCTTCACGGATTCCTTGCCAACCTTATCCTTGAATATATCGTCCTGCAGCGTATTTCCGTAGGCGACAATACACCGGGCAATGCCGTTCAGGATGTTGGCAGAATAGGAATTCCGTTCTCCCTCCCATGTACCCACGCAGAGCCGGAGCGTTCTATCCAGTACATGATAGCCGTGCTTATCATATATGCTGGTCAATGCCGATACCGCGCATATTGTCCGGGGGAGCGTGCTTGATGATCCTATATCCAAATCATACGACCGCACCAACTGTAAAATGGTCAAGCATTTATTATCGCCAGCCTCTAAATGCCCTTTGAAGATCTCATATGGAGATAATGGCTTGACATGCTTTTGCTGATCCGCGAAAATCCCGGCCTCATGGGTATACGACAAATCCTCATAGATCATGCACCACACGGGCGTATCCCGGGAGCCGGATGCGAGAGCCACGGCCTCAATCGTATGCTGACCGTCGAAAACATAATTGACCCCATCCCGAACGCTCACTTTCACGGGATTGATTTGGAAGATGTCGAAATCCTCAACCATTTTCAGAATGGCCGTCTCTGACAGATTCCGCTGATACTGCTGATTCGCATATAAATCCTTGATCGGTATTTTTTCGAACCGCACATTTGGCACAAACCGATCCAGGCCGGTTTCATTCACCTGCTCCATTATCATCTCTCCTTATAACGGATAGCATTTCCGTCACGGTCTTATAGTGCTTCGACAATACCTTTTCCAGCCTATCCAGCGCTTCGTCGGAAACTTCATTTATATCAGAAACATCATAGGCCCGCTCAATCGATCCCGTCCAGGTAGGCAACGTAAGGGATAACCTATTGATCTCTGCGTCTGGATCACGCTGCGGTTTATCCTTTACGGATACCCGCCGCGCTGGTGGCTCATATGTAGGCGGCCTGGAAACCCTGGGCGGGGTTCGCCCCTTAAGCCTGCTGCGCATTCCTTCCCCGAGTGGTTCTTCTGCCGCAATATTCTTCCGTATCTTTTCCATCTCCTGCGGCGTCCGTTTCGCTATGGCGACAATCACGGATTGCGCTATCCGGTATTTGCCGGATATGAGCATCTTTGCCAATGCAATGTCCTTTTCCGCTATTATATCAATGGCCTTGGCGCACCGACCATATTTATCTATGGTATCGGCAGAAACACAATACTCATTTGCAAGCCGGAAGGCCGCAGGGGTTCGTATGGATTGGTTTGGCCTTGGCAGCTGCGCGGGATTGAATACACGATAAGCCAGGCCATGTATGTCTGCATTCCGTGTATATAGATTCCAGTCGCTGATCTTCTGCCGATGGGCGACGGCCTTCTCTGCCTCAAACCTTTTCCCGATCAAATAGCGCCGGGTTTCTTCGGGAACATCGGAGCGCAGCAGCTGGATTGACGCAATATAAGCAATAACCTCGTCCCGATCATTGAAGACCAATTCCTCGGTCTGGTATGGTAGCTTGTGATTTTTGCAAATCCGAATCCGATTCAATCCGTCAACAAGGATTCCCTGCCACAGCTTGACCGGATCACGGCAGCCATTTCGCACTATATCTGCCTCCAACCGCAAATAGCGCTCCTTTACCAGCGGCAGGATCATGAGCCGGAAACGGCCATCGATGATGATGTTATCTATTTGGCTATCCATCATTTTCCTCCGCCGCACCAATCTTTTTGATTTCATCCAGGGAGCTGATCGGGAAACATACCATATTGTCTTTCTCTTGCAGTAATCCGTGCAGCCGGTATGAATAGCCTTCGGCAATCTCCGGGAATGCCGCCTGCATATCCCGCACGAGATAATAGCAGTATAAATCGACGTCACCACCGCCCGGCGCGAGGAAACGTGCGACCGGCAGCGTATGCCTCCGAGAATCCAGATCATCGGCAGAACGGATAGCTATAACCTTGCTTGCCGGATTTACCAGAAGCTGGATCGCCTTTGGATCGTTCAATCTATGCAATGTGGATTTATATATCCGTAGCCTGCCCTTTCGGACATCGATGGTCATAAGAATATCGTCAAACCGTATTCCCATGATTCACGCCACCTCCAAGGTAAGGGTTGGGAGAGCCAGTAGATTGCGTGTCCGATGCGTCGCCGGAATCATGAACACCCTTTTCTTCATTCCCGGGAGATTGATCCTTTATGACATATACCTCGTATCCGTCGAAGGTATTCACCTGCAATGCATTCCGGGCTTCCTCGTATGGAATTCCGAATTGATGCTGCCACTCCGCAGGGAAGATAGGCGTTCGACTAAAGCGGATTTTATCTCCATCCTCGGCCTTCTCATACACAAAGGTGTCCGTATCCGCCATATTGAAAACGAAAAGATATTGCCCGTTGGATCGAACCATTTTCCCAATGATCTTATACCGGAAGTCGGGATTCCAACCCATGAGCTCGCACACCTTGAGATAGAAAAGGCGCGCAGTAACGATTCGCGGATTTCGTTTTCTGTCCTTGGCTCTATAGGTGCACCACTGAATCGAATAAATGTCCGATTCCTGGCAGGGCCGCAGAACCAGCGTTTTTGTTATTTGGTTGATGAGCACCTGGATGTAATCAACGCCCGGCATCTTATTCAGGCAGGCCGTATTCACGCTCATTTTTCCACCCTTCAACGAGACGGAGGGTTCCCGCGTATGAGCGAAAAACTGGTTTCGCACAACCTGGAAGCTGTCAATCGGGAAATCCGGCCATTCTTCAACTTCCTCACCGCCGGTATCGATGGACGCGGATATTTCTTCATTCAATTCCGCCTGCTCCCGCTCGTCGTATTCGCTACTCATCATCCTGCTCCACCTCCTGCGGTTTCCAGTCGCCAATTTGCGACCGGATATATTCTTTCAGCTCATCGTAATCTGTGACGTTGAGCTTTTGCCCCGTGCTGTATAATTGCCCTTCGATTCGCAGTTGCCATTGCTCCCGGGTTTGGCTATCGACGTCTGTCAGCGATTGCTGCCAGTAAAAATCACGCCCAAATGTGCGCGCTCTTTCCTCCGGTACACCTATTATGCGCTTCCCTAATTTGAGCGCAGGGGTCATTGACAATGCGGATGCGGCCATCATCCCCGAGAAGCTATTTGCTTTCAGGAACACACCGGCATCCCGGGCGTTGAAGATATACACCTGCTCGGAATCATTCATGAACATGGTTCCGAAGATGCGGTATTTGTTCGCCCGATCCCAACCAAACAGAGAATAGAGCGTATCCGAAAACGCTGTCGCCGCAATGATGCGGGTCTGATTCCGCTTGGATGTAGTGCTCGCCCAAACCACGGCGTTCCTATTATCCTTCGTCGTGCGCCGAACGGCGAATTGTTGCTTGCCGGGGTGCACCAGCAACTCCACATATCCATCGGTCTGCATCCGGTTCAGACACTCCTGGCCGAATTTGATCTTCTTGTCGAAGAATGATACAAAGGGCGTGCTGGAAACAATAGCCATGTCCAAATGCGCAATCTCAAATCCGCGCAGATCGAAGTCCCCGGCCTTAAATTCGATGGATACCTCGTCGGCATTGTCCTCTCCATTCATATAAGCGGACATGGAGGCGTCCCGGTAGTCCTGCGCCTGGAATGCGCCCCACCGAGGATTGATGATCACGAATCCCCGGAGCAACCCCTGGGGGATTACCATGAGCTCCGGCAGAATGGATTTGCTTCCAAAGCGCGCATTATTGAGCCGGTGCTGTACCGCTATAAAATCGTCTCGGGAAATGATGGCCTCGTGCGTATCCAGGTACCGGCTGCGTGGACGCTGGCCCCGGTTTTTCAGCTTTCTATGCGTCAACACGTCCTGGGTGTACGTCTTTCGGGTAAACACATCCCCACAGTACCGCTCGTTATGCAGCACATAACTGATCACGGCAGGCTGCCAGCGGATATTCCCACGATACGTCCGCTGGCCCACGAAGGTAAGCGCCTCGGCAATTTGCGCGGTCGTATATCCATATAGGTACATATAGAAAATGAGCTTCGGGAGGTGCCGGGTGCGCGGATCAGGAATCAGATGCCCCTCGTCATCATGCATGAATCCGAGCAGTTTGGGCGTAAGCAACAGTCCATGATCCAGCCGCATACGAAGCGACGTTTCCATGCTCCGGCTCTTATTCCGGGATTCTTCCTCCGCCATCGTTGCCTGGAATGATAGCGCCATTTGCGCTGTTTCGTTCAACGAGAAGATGTTTTCAGCCTCAAAGAAAACGCCAATCGGCGGATTATGCTCCGACAGCATACGCACCATTCCCAAAAAATCCACAACATTTCGAGCAAAACGCGAAACGCTCTTGCAGATAATAAGCGTGATCTTCCCGGCCCGGCAATCATCTATCATTCTGTTGAATTGATCCCGATGCTTGAGCGATGTGCCGCTGATACCCTCATCGGCATAGATGTCTACAAGAACCCAGTTGGGATGCCGCGTGACGAATTCCTCATAGTATTGCCGCTGGATTTCAAACGAGGTCGTTTGCCGGGGATCGTCCGTGGAAACGCGAACATAGATTGCCACCAGCTGCCGGACATCGTTGTTGTAATAATCCGGAGGCTCGACGCCGGGGTAGTATTCGTATTTATCCTCATCGAATTGCAGCTTAACACGCTGCCGAACACGTTCCCGGCGCTGCTCCTTACTCAGCCTCGGATCATTCATCCAATTCACCTCGTAACAGTTTCGGCCCATCATCCGGCAATGGCGGCAGATCGGGCGGAATGAACCCCGTTTCTTGCATGTCTTGCCGATAATATGAGGCCAGAGTGTACATGTTCTCGTTGACAAAGTAGATTCCAACTGGCGGCTTTTGCGTTGCCAGAGCCCGGGCCAGGAGGGTTATCTCATCTGGATCGCGCGTCACATTTGACACTTTTTGCGTAATGATGAGATTGACCTTGCCAGAGAAACAATCGTCCAGGAGACGGCACCATTCGGCAGCGCTTTCCATGTGTGGAGCCGTCTGCCCATCATCGACATAGAAATCCACCAGCTCCCAATTCGGGCAAAGGCCGATTGTATCGATAAACTGCTGCTTATGGTATTCGAGGTAATTTGAATACTTTGTTTGATTGAAGAATCGGATATAGACGCCAATCTTCAATCTTTCATAAGGGCTTGGGTATTCCCGGGGGAGGCTTTCCAGCCAGGCCTTATGCAAAGCGAGCTTGCGCCTCTTGGCTTCTTCTTCGGGATCAGGCGCAAAAGGATTCTGGATGCCATCGCCATCGGTATCCTCGGCAATAGTGTCCCACATGCTGGCCTGGATTCCCTGCATGGTGGCAAGTGCCTGGTTTTCGGGGTTGTTACGATCCTCCACGGGAATCCCTCCTATGTCCGGTTTGCTATCAAAACGATATAACAGAATCCGAATAAAAACCACGAACCCACGGCTACAATATTACCGTGGGTTCTGTTTTCTGATTATTTTACACAAAAAAGAAAAGCCCGGCGACATCAATGCCTGCCGGACTATTCAGTAGTCTTGTTCTTTCGTAGTGTCTCTTTTAGTTGCTTTGTGAATGCAATGAGCGTTTCTACTTCCTGGGGTGTGCAATCGGATAGCAGCTCGCTATATTCGGTTTTTCCTATTTCATTCACGGAGGGGATATTGGCCCGCAGAATCTGATCCGCCGGGACTTGTAGCGCCTCCAATATGCGAATAAGCGTCTGCGTTTTAGGATCATTCTTACCTTGTTCGATTTGGGAAACCTGAGATGCAGACAACCCGGCCTTTTCAGCAAGCGCAGCCTGGCTCATATTCCGCGCCTTTCGTGCGGCCTGAATGCGCCTACCGATTTCGATTGAGCCGCTTTTTGTCTTTGTTGTCATGATCTCACCTCCCCACCAAAACATAGGACGTATACCATGGTTTCCAATATTCTAAGCCTAAATCCTATGAAATTACATAGGACGCGGGCATAGCTATCGTAAGTATGCGATGATATTGGGGACAAAATTTGAAGGAGGCATCCCCATGTCACTCGACTACTTAACCATTGGGCGGCGAATCCACAGACTAAGGAAGAGGGCCGACATTACCCAACAAATGCTGGCCGAGAAGATCGGCACATCCACGGCGTACATCAGTCAACTGGAAAGAGGCACAAAGGGCATAAGCATAGAGAATCTTGTGAACATAGCCAACGCCCTCGGCGTGACCGTCGATACCATCCTGGGCGATAGTATGCGCCATTTCCCGCAGCAGCCAGACAGCGATTTCAATGAGATCATGCGCGATTGCAGCACATTTGAGCGCCGGGTTCTCATTGAATCATTGCGTGAGCTGAAACGAATCCTCCGGGAAACCAACAACCTAATCCGAAGCAGGCACCGGTAATAGCATAAGGCCAAAGCGGATAAATGGGAACAGCCCCTCGGTTCATCCTTAACCGTGGGTTTCTGTTCCCATGCATTTTTTTGATATTACATAAGTATTAAATGGGCCAAAGCCTCGTACATTTCCCTGAAATCCGATACTTTTCAGGAGAATGATGCTACAATCTGAGCGACCACATTCAACGAAAGGGCGGTAAAGGGGGAAATATGAAAGTCGTTTATACACAAGATCAGAAACGCGAGGCATTGGCATTAGCTCGGAGAGAGGGCATACCGGCAGCGTCTCGCCACTACGGCGTCGCAAAGAATACAATATACCGCTGGAAGGCCGCGATGGAACTAAATGGCCTGCTTGAAGAAGATACCGTCCAGGAGAATACTACTGGCGAGTTGAATGAGACGGCAGAAGATACAGCGCCTACAGCACCCACCATGCCTCCGGGCGAAACAGAACCGTCTAATCCGCTAAATGATCCGGGCCACGATGCTGATTCCAGCGCGGAATCGGAAAAACAGCCACAGCCAGAAAACCGGGATATGCGCGGCAGCGCCGAGAATCATTTACCAGCGGCCTTGCAGCTGCCGCAACCATCGGCGGATAATGCGCAGGCGGAGGACTATATATCCAGGAATCAGCGATTATGTGCCAACGCAACATCGAATAGCCCCGAGATTCTATTCATGATTCTGGACGAAAATGCCCGCTTGCATCGAGAGAATCAGCAGCTCCGGCGCGCGATGAGGGCGCTGGTAGAACTATAATGACAGTAACTTAATTGGAGGATGTATGGTTTTCATAACGGCTGATGGCTGCTTGATAATGCCAGCCGCTACTGCATCGGGTACCATTACACACAATACGCTAGGAGGCACTGGTATACCATCCATCACGCCTGATCCGGATGCACAGCCTGCTTGATGGTGAAACATGGAATGTGAGGTGAATGCATTGAAAGAAGTGAAATATGCCCCTCAAGTAAACAACATAGCCCATGCGTTGAAGGACAGGAGCAACCTGACCGATCCCGGGGACATTGCGCTAATGGAGGAGTTGTTCCGGCTATTATCAATAGTAGAACCCACCGATGAAGATGGGCGGCGCAGCCTATGGATTACCGCCGAACGCGGCCCCATTGAAGCAGCCGGATCATTCGAGGATTATAAAGATTTGGAGGAAGTAGATACATATGACGAGTATGTCGAGCGTTGGAAATGGTATTATCCGGACGAACGATACTGGTATAACGTCATTGCGGTGCGCCGGGATGATTATATGGCGGTACTCCTAAACCGGCAGATTGTTCTTGATGTTGATCCTGACCATACGCGATCGTCGCTATTTGGCTTTGAGGCGGCCCCTTTCATCCGCTGGATTATTCAATCCTGCCAGCGCACTATCGAAATGCTCCAGGCGGGATCATACAACAATTATGTGCGGGAAAACCTTCCGGCAAAACATAGAACAGGAACGATCATTCGCCGGGATCTTTGGAGCATCTTCCCGGTTGTACGCGAGCTGGATATGGAGGGCTTATCGCCCAAAGAAATAGAATTGTTCCTTGGGGCAATCGATGAAACCGGTGGCGAGGCGAATCCCTCTGATTACCTATCCGAAATGACCGCACAGTGTTTCTTCGACGCCTGCGCGCTGGGTTATGCCGCGAACGATTTTGAGGGGAGCAGCTTGTCCGCCAAGGAGCAATATAACAAGCACGCGGATCGGCGTGATGAGGGTTTATGCGAGATTCCAGCGGATAGTCCGGCTGCTTTTGAGGAATGGAATCACCACAGAATGGGAATCGGCCATCCCTGGGAGGTTGTCCGTGGAGGCAATTCAACCCATGTTGATCTATATGTCCAGCAGGATGAATACGGATACCATTTCCATGTTGCTGGGGATCATAGGCGTGGTGAAGCCATTCGCTTCTATCTTGCCATCCGCCAGGCCGGTCTGCCTGTATCGATCCGGCACGGGTGTTTGCTGGCCGACATATTGCGTGGCGCGGATACGATTGGAATTATCCCCGAAGGCGTCATACCAAGATATTGTGAATGGCGATTCCCGAGGGAACAGACCATTGACTTCATGCGGCCCATGGATGATGAGCTTGAGAAAATGCAGGACGCGATTGCCTGGCAACCGATCCCCGAGGTAAGGCTGATCCAGGAGGGAAGGTAGGAAACGAATCATATGGACATGACGATGGATCAGATAGTGCGCAGTCCGCTCTTTGCCAAGGTGCTCATGGATAAAATCGCCCAAATGCCGACATTCTCATTAGAGAACGCCGTTGGGCCGTTGGTTGACAGGGATGATATTCTCCGGCTCATTGCCGAATGGGCGAAGGCCTACACAGAGCCGATCAATTACTGGGAGAAGATCAAGGTGGGCCAATTTCCGGCCTGGCGCTGTACCGGATGCCGGGTAACGAATTACATTGAACCGCCGCGAAAAGCGCATTTCTGCCCGGGATGTGGCGTCATGATGAAGGACGAGGTTGAGCAATAGATGAGAACGGCACTGTGCCAATGGCGCGGTGTCGTTTTTAAACATATTATGTGATTCGGAAAGGTTATGATGGTCAAGGCACCGGTTTCTATGCTATAATACAATCGAAATACGCTGGGAAGGGACGATTTGCCTTGTCAACGATCCGATACAATAAACTGGTTCGAGACCATATTCCGGAGATCATTACGAACAGCGGCAGGCAATGCGTGTGCAGCACGCTTTCCGATGATGAATATATCACGATGCTGGACGCGAAGCTCAACGAGGAATTGGCGGAATACCAGGAAAGCAAATCTATGGAGGAATTAGCCGATCTCCTGGAGGTCATTCGCGCCGTTGCCAAGGCGCGCGGGAGCTCCATCGATGAGGTGGAAGCGATACGCCGGGACAAGGCGGCCAAGCGCGGAGGATTTGAACAAAAGATTCTGCTGGTTGAGGTCAGGGATTGCGAGGGCTGATGTATGGGAAAGGTGATCCAAAAGGCCACGGGCAATAGCGGCAGTGAAGATCGTTTTATTGAGCTCTTCTGCGACGCATTTGGCGCGGATAAAGGCCAGTATGTATATCTGCAGTATCCGATGGTGGATATATATGGCCGCCACCGGACGATAGATTTTGCCGTCAACCTTCCCGACGGTAAAGTGGCTATTGAGGTGGACGGTAATACCTGGCACCAGCCGGGTATTGTTTCGACGGAGAAATACCACGATGATCTTCTGAAACAGAACAGCATGGTATTTGAGGGCTGGCGCGTCTATCGCTGGACATCGGCGCAGATCGATAAGTCCCCGGATCGCGTCAAGGATGAATTGGTCACGTTCCTCGGCCAGTCGCCGCTATTCCGGTACATCGAGGATGCGCTGCCGCCCCAGCAGGGTGAAACCTTTGAATTGATGGATCACCAGGAAGAAGCACTTGAGAACCTGGATTCGATGCGCAAGGCCCACAAGACGATTGCGCTCCTATTCCATGCAACCGGCACCGGCAAGACGGTAACGGCGGTATCCGATGCCAAGCGCTTCGGTAAGAGGACGCTATTCATCGCGCACCGGCATGAATTGGTGGATCAGGCAATCAAGACGTTTCAGAAGATTTGGCCCGAGGTATCCGTAGGGAGATATGAGGGCAGCATCCGGGAGGCCGATGCCTTTGTGGTATGCGGCACGATCCAGAGCGTTTCGCAGAATCTGGATGATTTTTCTCCGGAGGATTTCGGCTATCTGATTATCGACGAATGCCATCACGGCACCGCTGACACCTACCGCCGCATAATGTCATACTTCCATCCGGAATTTACCCTTGGCCTTACCGCCACCCCTGAAAGAACGGACGGCGAGGATCTTCTCACGGTATTTCAAAACGTAGCCCATAAGCTCGACCTGAAAACCGCCGTGGAGCTGGATACCCTTGTTCCGGTTCGATGCATCCGGATCAGAACCAATATCGACATGCGGGACGTTCGGATCAGCGGCTTTAAGTATAACTCGCAAGACCTGGAATCCACTATTCGCGTCCCTGGCCGGAATCAGCTGATTGTCGATACCTACTGCGAATATGTGAAAAATAAGCCCACCGTCGTATTTTGCGCGTCAGTAAAGCACGCCGAGGAGATAGCTGAATTGTTCCGGCAGGCCGGGATCGAGGCCATGTGCATATCCGGCGGGACGAAGGCGGCGGATCGAAAGCAGATTCTGGCAGACTATGAATCCGGTAAGCTGCCAGTGCTATGCGCCTGTGATCTTTTGAATGAGGGCTGGGATTCTCCGCATACCCAGGTTCTCTTTATGGCGCGGCCTACCATGTCAAAGACCATCTATATCCAGCAGCTCGGACGCGGGATGCGGAAATCCCCGGGCAAAGATTTCCTGACGGTTTTCGATTTCGTGGACAACACCAATATGTTCAATGTGGCCTGCTCTATCCATCGAATCCTCGGTATTTCCGAATATGTTCCGGGCGGCCTGGTATTGGGCACCAAGCACGGCGTGAAGATGGACATGGACATGTTCCGGCAAGGTCAAAAGCCCGAGGTGCTGGTAGATTATCCGATCCACATGGCCGGGTATGAAACAATCGACCTTTTCAACTGGCAGGAACAGGCGAAGGGGATGCTTTCGCAAATCGCCTTCACACAGATGGTAAACGTCCAGAGCGAAACGATAGAGCGATATATCCGGGACGGGAAGATCATCCCCGACATGGAGGTGCCTGTCGGCGAGCATCGATCCTTCAAGTTTTTCCAGAAATCCACCGTGGAGAAGTATGCGAAGGAATACGGATGGACACTGATCACCAAGGCCAACATGAAGGAGATATTCCTCCAAATGGTCGATACCATGACCATGAGCTACTCCTACAAGCCCGTGTTCATGCTTGCCTTCCTGGACAACATGAATGACGCCGGGGAGGCTCGTCTGGAAGATGTCGCCCGATCCTTCGCAGCATTCTATGAGGATCGCCTGGCCCACGGCCTGCCAGCCGAGAAAAAGAATTGCATCTTTACGAAAGGCGGGTATTCGCAGAAGGATGTGGAACGCCTGATCCTTTCGATGCCTTTCAAGCGCTACGAAGACATGCACATAATGCATCATTCCAAGCACCTGGGGACATTGCAATTCTACAAGGCCCTGGTAAGGCAGCTTACGGACGAAGACTATGCCGCTATCCGGGAATCATGCCACGCGGCCATCGCCAGATACTTCGGGACGGCAAAGGCGTGATTCTGAACAAAAATCTTTGAAGAAAAACCAAATCAGAGCTTGCCTTTTACCCGCGTCTATGATAACACTCACTCAGCCGCAAGGCACACATCATAGACGCGGAGGTAAGAAACATGAAATGCGGAAAGCTCACAGCGAAACTCAGGGACGCGGTGCCGGTTTGCTTCATTGAGGAAGGCAAGGAGATCAAGCGGGTCAAGAACATCGAAATCCCGGACGCCATCAAGGAGCTGGAATACAGGGGATTCAAATTCGACGTACCGATGAGCGGAGCCATCACCTTCAAGATTTACTTCGAGCCGGGCACCCTGCCGGAAATCTGGCCGGAACTCCGCCAGCGCAAAAGCCGGACGCCCAAAGCCACCGATCCCGAGCCGATGCCCGCAGAACCCGTCCAGGACGCCGTAGCGGCCCTCACAGACGCTATTGAGCAGGCCCGGGAAAAAGGCCAGCCGGTGGATGAAATCGCGCAAGCAGCCGCCGACGGCGCTGAAATCACCACGGAGATCATCGAGGCAGAGGATGGCGGACACGAGATCATCATTTCCGCCGAGGATGAGCCCGACGATGAGCCGCTGCCGGAAACCATGGAGATTCACTACGACGTACCCGGCAGCGCCCGCAAGGCCCTGGCCAGCGCCATCGGCGAGATCATCGGCACATACCCCAGCTATCAGGCCGCTCCCAGCTTCGCCTACATCATCGGCGAATACACCCTGGATCGGAACGGCGTATTGACCGGCCCGCGCAATTCCCAGCTGATGCTGACGCTGGATCAGGACGGATACCGCACCAAGTAAAACGGACAACCACGATCCCGGCACGATGCCGGGTGTGGTTGTCCGTTTTTTACCCTTCTATGTTGGAAAGGCGTTTGAGAAGTATTTCTCATTCCGGAGTAATTCTGGAAGATACCGCGATAGGGTTTCCTTGACCTTGATTGCTTTTTGATGATATGGGTCAAAATCTGCCTTCAACTGTTCCGGATTGTTCGTCAAGCCAACGATTTGTGTATTCAGGTCTTGCAACTCCCGCTCCAGGGAAGAATAGTTCTGCTCCGGGAATAATATGGGGAGAATTTCGAGCACTTCTCCTATTAGGCTATCTTCCCGCGTACCGGCCAACGGTATCACTTGATCCTTGCCTTTTTCATATGAGCTCGCCGTATACTCAATATGATCTCCAAGAAGGTGTATGTAATAAAGCAGCTTGGTGAATGCCCGTCCCTGATCCGTATAATTCCCAAGTATCCCATCCGTAAAATCGGGCAATCCATTGAAATTGAACACCTTTTCAACAGCTGAGAGCAGTATTTCCTGTCTTTTGGGCCAGACACGTTTCGTCCAGTCGGGATTCCGTTCATCGTCGTATTCGGAATAGTCAAAATCCCAGCCTAAATGTGAATAGCCTCGGTGATCGTTATGAAGGGGATAAAGGGTTATTTCATCAATAGTCTTTGGGAGGCGAACAACTCCCAGCTCATGCAGACGGATCAGAGAGGCCTTGCAATTATCCTTCCCAAATTGATCGATACACACCTGGGAGGCATATTGCAGAATATTGATTCTATCCTTTATGGCCTGGCTCTTACCTGCGTTATAGTTTTCATCTCCAAATAAGATCAGGCGCATTTCCTGCCAATGCTCACCAGCGCCATGGGCGAACGCTGGTGAAGCATTAACAAGAATAAGAAATGCCAATACAACTATGGCAAGTAAGCGCTTCTTCATCATTCCGCCTTCTCAAATGCGATATATCTGGACAATCCTTTTTGCCGTTGTACCGCTGTATAATCAAGGACTATCGTATTTGCGCTGCAGTTCTCCTTGGGAATGATCTCTATGTGAGCGCGCATTCCAGCGCGAATTTTGGTCTTTTTAAGCAGAACACTTTTATAGATTGCCCTAAATGATGTAACATCGACATCTTTCCGTTCGACGCTTGAAATAGTCCAATCATCCAGCACAATATCATCGACATCATCGCCGGATATGGTGACGGTTATCTTCGCCGCATCAGTAACCAAGCTGGCCGGGATCTTCAATTCAGATGTGGTCAGTTCAACCTCTGCCATTTCGCCGGAATCCACACTTTCCTCAGGCGCGGTGAACCAAAACAGATCGTCAATCGGCTTGACATAGAATAGCCTCGTGTTTTTTTCATGAAGAATCCCATCGATTGTGTTTTTCTCCCCGTCAGATATATCCATCCGATCTGCGAGGGCGAACAGTAACTCACAATTCAGCAGAAGGGCTTCATTGATAGGGGGAAGTTCGGTCTTACGCTGCTCTCTCAGCATTTTGTTATACTGCTCAACATCCTTCTTTTGAGCTTTTGTCGCGCCATCCGGAGTCTTGGCTTCTTCTACCTTCGCCAGGTATTTTTCGTTTTCCGCAAGTTGCAAATCCAGAAGGATATTGATATTGCTCCGAACCAGTTCAAATGCTTTACGCAGATATTCGGAATCCCCGCTCTTTTCAGCTATATCAATATAGGTTTGTGCGGCAAAATACCTCAAAGCCCATTCGTCGTTTTCAATGTTTGCGTTGATGGTATCTGCATACCGCGCAGCCGTCTCGATGTATTCCTCCAGACCTAACATCTTTTCTGCCGAATCAATGGCATAAGGAAGAATACTTGCCAGCATATGATCTCTCCGGAAAATGCGTCCGCCAAGGCTTTCGTACTTCTGGACAGCATTGAGGCACTTACCATAATCGGCCGTTTTATAATAACATTCCGCCAATGTCAACCAATAAGGCCCATATGCCTGATATGTCTTGACATTGTCCTCAAAGAATTGAATAACCCGCGCTAAATTCTCTTTCCCTTTCCATTCCACATAGTCAGCCACGGTGGCCTCGTTCAAGGCGAGATCGCCAGGAAAATCATATTCCCGGACTGTATCCACCATATAATTGAACGTACCAGAACGGATTTCATGGAGGCGTGTTGCTTGTTCATCGTCAAGAGCCCAACCGTCCGTCAGGTATTGGAGATCTGCCTGCTCATTCGCCTTTTCATAGTTATTATATGAATCGACGGCCATATATACCACAGATGATACCAACCCGGCAATACTAAAAGACCGTGTTGCGCTTAGCAAGGCCAGGGGGTTTGGCATGGCATCACGCAAAGCCTTGGCACGCTTTTGCTCATAGATATAGGTAAGCCTGTCTCGTTTTTGAGCAATCATCCTATACCCTTCAATAGTATTGAAAAGATAATTGATCTCGGTCTGTGTCCGGCTATCGACCGCATTGGGATAGGTGTTGTTGTACAATTCTGAATAAGCCTTCTCCAAATATAGACGGCTTGTACTGGAATTGTTGATCTCCTGCGTCAGTACGACCAAATGATTCAGCATACTGATTGAGTTAAGCTGGGTTTGAGTGAGGCTATCAATGGCCTCGGCATTTGGGGGAGGATCATTGGAAGAAGGAGCTGCTGTTGTGTCAACCTCCGCGACAACGGGAAGGCTGGCTTCTTCTTCGGGTTTCTCAGTTGCTGCTGGGGTTGTATCAATGGGTTTGCTCCCACATGCCGACAGGGAAATCATTGTCAGCATCAGCACCAATAATAGGGAAGTCCAGCGGATGGTTAAAGCCTTCATAGCAAACGCCCTCCAGCAGATACTTTTCGTGATTATCTATAATTCTACCAAGTGTAAACATACGTGTCAACGGAAAAAGGCCAAAATGTCGCTTTGGCTGTCCAAATTATAACCCTTGATTTCCATATCCGCATAAATGCGCGAGATGCGGCATAAAAGGAATCCCCAGACCCTTCGATCTGGGGATGGGGTGGTCGCAGCAGATCTCGAACCTGTGCTATGTTAGTGCATAGATTTTGAGCAGTTCATCCGCTAACGTATCGGTGCGCTCAATTATGTCTTCTATTGTCCACGCACTCTTTTCTGCAATTTCCTTGTTTATGCCAAGGCCGTTTTTATAGCCAACATATAGTCCGTCTTTTTGACGGTCGCGTTTCTTCTCAAACGGGAAATTGCTCAAGGCTGAATTATACCGTGTTACCGTAAGATTCCCCAGCTTATGGACATACTCCATTCGGTATTTTCTGGCTAATTCCGTATCCCCGTCCGCAATCATCTTAACCCAGGATTCTGGGATGTTTTCACCTTCGGGGAAAATATGCTCTATCGTCCATGCATAAACCTTTTGACCGCCTTGTGTCGCATTCTGCTCCCACAAATCCGTCCAGGTTTCGGTTGTCATACTGCGTTCCGCAAGCGAGCAAAGCACAAAGCGGGCCACCATGCTGTTATCTTCGTATATATCGCCCTTGAGTTTTTCCTCAAAGACGGAATCCGGCGCGGATGAAGCTGACAACGTAGCTTGAGTAAGTTTCCAAATCTCGTCGCCGGTGATCCCTCGCTCATCAATTTCTGCGATGATACCCATGAACATCCTGGTGACATCGCGCGTGGGTGGTACGTCGGTGATATTACGCCGGACAAAGAAACTCACAAGCAGACGTACTATTTTGATGATGATGTTCTCATTGAGGTTCAATTCCGCCTTATAGCGGAATAGGAACAGCAGAAGAACATAGGAGGGTACACCTTGGATGTGGGCAAGATCATTCAACGCACGGGACACCTTCGCGGATGCATCCGCAGCAAAAATGAGCTTGGAGTATATCTCACCGCAAGCCAAAACGTCATCGAGGAATGATGGAAGATCACGATTTATGAGTTTTTCGTATATCTCCAACAGGTTAGAACGGGTCGCCATATTGCCAAGCGGATCTTTGCGGTCACCATTCCCGCGAAATGGAACATTGAGCCGGTTTTTAAAGGCGTTATAGTATTGCCTGAAAAACCTTTCCTGGGTAGAATAATCCTCCGTCAAATAGCCGAGCAACTCCTGCCAACGATCAAAGCAGTCATCACACTCAAGTCCAGCGCGTTCCGCACGAGCAAGGATAACGTTTTTCATGAGATCGATTGCTGTCAGGGGAGTACCCCGGTTATTGAGCGATTCAAAGAGAGTATATGCCTCTGCGTGATTCCCAACCTCAATCTTCACCAGTACGGCCTTGGAAACTTTCTTTTTGATTTGCAGAAGGGTTTCAACCGGGGAATCACTATTCTCAATATCCTGATCCAGACGGCTGACAAAGTATTTATAGCACCGAGCGATTTTACGGTTGCCCCAGTAGTTCTCTTTTTTGGCAGACTTGATGATTCCAGCCTCGGCCATGACGGCAAGATAATCCGCCAAATTGCTCCCCTGGATTTGGGGTGAGAGAATTAACTCGTGTGGTGCATCCGAGCAACGCAGGGATTTTCGCAATGTAGGGAGTTCGTCCTCATCGTCCTCGTCAAGCTGATCCTTGTACTGGCGCAGTTTTACATAAATTGCCGCCAGCAGAATGCTCAGAGTAGTCAGGCGCTGCTGGCCATCAACAACCTCAAGAGGAGTTGATTCAAAAGCATCGACAGCGTTGTCAATGCAGATAATGGAGCCAATGAAATACCCGAGGTCATTTTCCGATATATCATCATAGAGGTCTTTCCAATGCTGGGTTGACCACGTATATTCGCGCTGATACTTTGGAATTACATAGAAGAAAGAGGCATCTTTCTTAAAAACATCATCTATCTGATAATCATGTACAGATTTAATCATTTCTCAAACCTCGATCCGATGGGCCGACGGAAACAGGAGACGCCTGTATTATAGCATTTTTCTGGTATCCACGCAACAATACCTTTTCAATCCGTACACGGATTACACGAATTACACGGATTACACGCTGTACACGCGGTACAC
>OLPR01001474.1_pt1 | contig 19245 bp, 15 predicted proteins | sample 1672761 | NCBI WGS metagenome assembly OLPR01 (sample SAMEA3136721, study PRJEB25190) | human gut metagenome | biome: human gut; feature: human-associated habitat; material: faeces | place: Austria | collected 2013 | reverse complement strand
AGCAAAGACCGTGCGCCTGCCCCACGTTATGATATGGATCCTGCCCCAGAATCACCACCTTTACATCCTTTAACGGCGTCAGATGAAAAGCATTGAAAATATCTTCTGCCGGTGGAAAAACCAGATGGGTACGGTATTCCTCATTCACTGTTTCAAATAATTTTCTATAATAAGGCTTCTTAAACTCGCCTTTCAGTGCATCCAGCCAGTCATTATGAATTGCCGCCATGCCTTCTCTCTCCTTCCTCATATTTATCCGTTTTAAAGACGTACAGAGACGCCTTCTTTTCGCAGATACTCTTTCACTTCCTTTATCTCCAATTCCTTATAATGGAATAAAGACGCTGCAAGGGCTGCATCTGCCTTTCCGTCCGTCAGGGCCTCTTTAAAATGCTCCAGCGTTCCCGCCCCTCCCGAGGCAATGACCGGAATCGAAACATTCTCTGCAATGGCACGCGTAAGCTCCAGATCATATCCCGCTTTCGTTCCGTCACAATCCATGCTGGTGAGAAGGATTTCTCCCGCTCCCAGCTTTTCTACCTTCCTCGCCCACTCTATGGCATCAATCCCCACATCAATCCGCCCGCCGTTCTTATAAATATTCCAGCCGCTTCCATCTTCCCTGCGCTTGGCATCTATCGCCACAACCACGCACTGGCTTCCGAACTTCTCCGCCGCCTCTGCAATCAGCTCCGGCGTATTAATTGCAGAAGAATTAATGGAAATCTTGTCCGCCCCTTCTCTGAGAAGGGCTCTGAAATCATCTACCGTACGTATTCCTCCTCCTACTGTAAATGGAATAAAAACTGTCTCTGCAACCTTGCGCACCATATCCACCACAGTCTGCCTGGCATCAGACGATGCGGTAATATCCAAAAATACCAGCTCATCTGCACCTGCTTTATCATACGCTTTTGCAATCTCAACCGGATCTCCGGCATCTCTTAACGATACAAAATTTACTCCCTTTACAACTCTTCCGTTATTTACATCCAGACATGGAATGATTCTTTTTGTATGCATAATGATGTCCTCCCTATAATTCCACAAAGTTCTTTAATATCTGAATTCCGATATCACTGCTTTTTTCCGGATGGAACTGGCATGCGAATACATTCCCCTGTTCTACCGAAGCATGGATATGTGTACTGTATTCTGTCGTAGCAGTTACAATTCCCTCATCTGCTGCTTTCAAATAATAAGAATGAACAAAATATACATAGGAATCTTCCGGAATCCCTTTGAATAATCTTCCATTATTCTGGAACTTCAAAGAGTTCCATCCCATATGTGGAATCTTAAGGCCTTCCTTATCCGGGATTCTTAGTATCTCACCTTTCAGAATTCCAAGTCCTTCCACGCCCGGCGTCTCATCACTTCGTTCAAATAATAACTGTAAACCAAGACAGATTCCCAGGAAAGGAGTTCCCTTTGCCGTCACATCCCTGATCACCTCATCAAGCCCATACTGTCTGAGTTTACTCATCGCATCTCCAAATGCTCCGACTCCCGGAAGGATCACTTTATCTGCATTCATGATCGTCTCTCTGTCTCTTGTGATTATTACTTCCTGTCCCAGAAGCTGCATGGCTTTCTCCACACTCTTTATATTTCCTGCATCGTAATCAATAATTGCAATCATCTTGTTGTCCTGCCTTTCATATGTGGTATATCAGGGATATTGTCCCGGACATTCACTTTATATTATTTGTCAAGTGAACTGTTATGGTTTATTGTACATCAAGTTCAAACCAGAATTCAACTCCATTGTCATAATTCTTTACACCATACTCCTGGTTGAATGATTTCATAATTGCTTTTACGATTGAAAGGCCGATTCCGTTGCCTCCATATTCTCTTGTATGGGCCTTATCTACTTTATAGAATTTATCCCAGATATGAGGTGCATCTGCTTCCGGGATCGGATTACCGGTATTAAATACCGATACTCTGACTTTGCCGTCTTTTTGCACCATCTTCACTTCGATCACCATATCGCCGCTGACATGATGGCATGCATTACTTACATAATTTCTTACAACCTGCTCTACTTTAAACTCATCTGCCCACGCATAGATGTCCTCTTCTGTGTGCAACATAATCTTGGCACCTGCCTGATCCGCCATGATCTCCATACTCTGCAGAACGCCTTTGACCAGTGCCGTCAGATTAAATCGTTCAAACACGATATCTTCATCACCGAATTCCAGCTGGTTCAATGTCAGCAGATTCTTGACCATCTGATTCATCTTGGACGCCTCATCCATAATAACATCACAGTAGAATTCCCGACTCTCCGCATCTTCATTGACTCCTTCTTTTAATCCTTCGGCATAGCCCTGGATCAGAGCGATCGGTGTCTTTAACTCATGAGATACGTTTCCTAGGAATTCGTTCCTCATCTTTTCCAGCTTGTCTTTCTGTTCGATGTCTTTCTGCAGACTGTTGTTAGCTTTCTTAAGTTCAGAGATCGTGCTCTCCAATTTCTCTGACATCCGGTTAAAGTTCTCTCCCAGTTCTCCGATCTCATTGCTTCCGCCGCTGGTGTATTTCGCATCAAAATCAAGATCTGCCATCCGGTCAGATAATCTCGCAAGCTCCCGGATCGGATCTGTGATTCTTTTTGAGAAATACCAGATCAGAAGAATGGATACAACGATCAGAACACTTCCTATATATAATAAGAAACGATTGGATATCGACGCACTTTCACGCATACTTTCTACCGGACTTCGAAGCAGGAACTGACTGCCGTCATCCAGACTTCCCCACATATCAACATAATAACTCTGATTCCACGGATCCCATGACTGGTTGATCTGATAGACATCCGTAGAATCCAGTGTCCGGCTTTCTTTTTGTGCCTGATTCAGAAAATATCCCATCATCTGATTCTTCAACATATTCTTGTCATGCACATTCGTATGCACATCATTATCCTTTTCAATTACCAGATAAGAAATATTATTCTTTTCAGCGAAATGAATGAGTGAATTATTCTTCTTTGTGCTGTCCCATTTATCTTCATTTGATACGTCATTTAATTTCTCATAAAGTTCTATGAAACGGGATTCCTTCTTACTTATATAATACGGCTCCAGAAATTTTCCGTTGATGAACATCAATGTCACGACCAGACAGATCAACAATCCTACAAAGGATGTGATCATCTGCGTCTTAATCGAATGATGTACACTTTTTATCTTCTGTTTCTTATCTTTACTTATGATCTTCATGCTTCATCAACCTCAAATTTATATCCCATGCCCCAGATTGTCTTAATGTAATTTCCCTTTTCTCCGAGTTTGCTTCTTAATTTCTTTACGTGTGTATCAATGGTTCTTGCATCTCCGAAATAATCATAATCCCATACATTATTCAAGATCTTCTCTCTCGATAATGCAATGCCCTGATTCTCTACAAAGTATGACAGCAGTTCGAATTCCTTGAAGCTTAATTCAATCTCTTTACCATCAATCTTCACCTGATGTGCGGCTTTATCGATTACAATTCCTCCTGCATCGATCTCGTCACCACCGCCTAATACATTGGCTCTTCTTAATATTGCATTGACTCTGGCTACCAGGATCTTCGGACTGAATGGCTTGGAAATATATTCGTCAACCCCCAGAGCAAATCCCTGTAATTCATCTCGTTCCTCTGACCTTGCAGTTAGCATGATGATCGGCACTTTTGATGACTGGCGTACTTCACGGCATACCTGCCATCCATCCATTCTTGGCATCATCACATCCAGAATGATCAGTGCAATATCTTTTTCATCATAAAATACTTCCATTGCTTCCATCCCGTCGCCGGCTTCCAATACCTGATATCCTTCTCTTCCAAGGAAATCTTTCACCAGTTTTCTCATTCTGCTTTCATCATCTACTACTAATATTTTGATCTTATCCATAAGACCCGGCCCTCCTCTTAAATTTATATTTTCATGATATATTTTTCTTTGATCTTAATTATTATAGCAGAGAACTATGTAGCCTTTGTGAAGTTTCCGGTATATAGAATAAAAAAAGTACCCACAGTGTCATATTACTTATGTTACCATGGGTACTTTTTCTTAAGTTACTCTAATCTGTAATTTGTTGTTTTATACAACTCATACTATTCTTCATCTTCTCTTTTCTTTCTCTTAAGTGAGAATCCTCCGATTCCGGCTCCGAGAGATGTTACTGCAAGTCCTAACCACGCAAACATGCTTGATGGATCTCCGGTCTTCGCAGCTTTTCCACTCTTCGTATTCAATGTGGATCCTGTCTTACCGGATTTGCCTGATGTACCGGTTGTTCCATTTGTACCGTTAACTTTCTGTCCTGCATCCTTTTTCACAAGTGCACTGATTGCTTTATTCAGCTTCTCAGTTGCTTTATCAACTGTATCCTGATTTTTCTTTTCTTTCAGTGCTGTGTCAGCCTCAGCCAGTGCTGACTGAAGTGCTTTCCAGCTGTCTGCTGTATAATCTGATTCTTTTAAAGCACCTGCTGCTTTAATTGCTTTTTCAAGTGCATCTGTTGATACTTCTTTCGTCGGCTCATCCGGTGTCGCTGCTTCCAGTGCGTCGATTGCTTTGTTCAGGCTATCTGCTGCTTTATCAACTGTATCCTGGCTCTCTTTTGCTTCCAGTGCAGATTTCGCTTTTGTCAGCTCTGACTGAAGTGCTTTCCAGCTGTCTTTTGTATAATCTGATTCGTTTAATCCTTCTGCCTTTTCAATTGCTGCTGCAAGTTTCGTTGTATCTACTTCAGATGGCGCCGGAGTTTCTCCCGGAACTTTGTATGTAAATGTAAGAGGTGTTGTATAACCAGTTGATGTAACCGTGATCTGGAATTCTGTTCCGACCGCCGCATCTTTAAATGGTGCTGCATCTGTCACCAGCGTTCCGTCTTTATCAATAATCTTTACAGAACCTCTTCCACTTGCTGCATAATCGGTGCCGTTCACATTTACAGATGTAATATTTCCGATATAAGTATTGAATGCTTCCTCATTACTGTTTTCTGCCACTGTAAGCTTTTTGTTATCTGCATCATATGTTGCCGGCATATCTGTTGTTGACAGAATGAATGTTGTTTTCAAATCTGCATATTTTCCATTTTTATCTTTTACTGTAAGTGTATATTTCCCCGGATTAATTGAAGAATCTGCTTTAAATGTTAATACATTGCCTTCTACTTTCACATTCAATCCTTCAACGGTGTATTCCGGATCAAAATCATCCCTAAGATTCAGCTCTATCGCCGTCTTACCAGCAGAAATATCTGCATCTGCAACCTTAACAGCATCCTCTGTTTTTGCAAATTTTACAGGGACATAAAGATCATTAACATCAATTGTATATAGACCATTTGTTGTATAATATTCAATACTGTCAATCGTCTTGCCCATCATAGATGCATAATGCGCTGAAGATGTCGGGCAACCATGTACTGACTCTGTATATCCGGTACTCCAAGCGAGCTCATTTCCTCTCCAGATGTTCTCCAGATGACGCATACCATAGGCAGTTCCATCTGTTGTCTTTACAACGACTGCATTTACATTAGAAGATGCAATCTTATCTTCCGGAAGTCCGTCCAGATTGAGCTGGTAATCTCCATAAGAAGACTGTGTTAACAATTCTGCCGTAACACCTGTCAGAACTTCTGCTTTCTTTCCTTTAACCTCGCTGAATACAAGTTTTCCATCCTTGTCCATAGAAACTTCTTTGTAATTTGCAGGAGCCTCTGTCAATGGATAGTATGCATATGTCTCGTTTTCAAAAAGTGTATCTTTTCCTTCTAATGTTGTGGTAGATGTCTGTCCACGGTTCGTTACTGTAATATCAACTTTATCCGTATCTTTTACTTCTTTGTATTTTGTAAGATCTACTGAAGTATCTACTTTCACAGCAAATGTAATACCATCAATCTGTGATCCATCTGCATTTTCATGATAAGAACCACCTGCAAGTCCTGTAGTACGTGTCTTGTTCTTCGTTGCTGAAGTAAATACGTCAACATCCACATCATTGTTTGTTGTCTCTGATCTGTAGAATGCTGCGTATGGGATGTTCATGAGAACATAAGTCTCTTTTTTCTCTGCTTTTGCAAGTGCCTCGATTGCTGCATTCAGATGACTGGCTGCCTCATCTACTGTTGCCTGTGAATGCGGTGTTTTTAATTCATCTTTTGCTTCCTGAAGCTCTGTCTGCATTGCCGCCCAGCTGTCGGCCGTATAATCTGATTCCGTCAGACTTTCGGCTTTCTTAATTGCTGCTTCCAGATTTGTTGTACTGATCTCTTCTTTTGCGTCTTTTACGATGTTTTCATCTGTTGCCTGGAAATTATATGTTACATCTTTATAACCCAGTGCTGAAATTGTAATTGTCCAGTATCCCGTTCCATCTGTTCCTTCCGGCAATGTACAACGCAGTGACTTGGTAAGTCCAAGCTGAATTCCCATTGATTTATGCATCCAGTTATCTGCTGCAAATTTTGTTCCGTATGTTGCTTTTGCATTCGTGTATGTACTGTCATCTCCATAGTATGTCCATTTTACACTCTGCATATTTGCTCCGAGAGCTCCGTAATTACCCGTCAGATCTACTCTTAAGAATTCTCCATAAGAGCCCTTTGCTTCTTTTACTGTAAGTCCTGCTTCTTCTGCTGTTGGTGCTGTTTTTAATTCCTGGCCTTCAATTCCAGATTCCGTTCCTGTCTCTTTTGCTGAGAAACTGAATGTTCCATCTGCATTCCTGGTTGCTGTCTTAAGTCCGTTTGTATCTGCTGTAACTTTTGCTTTCAGACCGCTATATGACTGCAATTTATTTTCTGCATATCCTCCTGCAAGTTCTCCACCATTTTCTACAACTTTGTATGCTTTGCAGAATGCTTCATAATCTTCTGTCGCTACTTTTACCGGTACATATTTCAGTCCTGTAACATCATATTTTTTCATCTTCGTTGTTGTTCCGTCTTCTTCGGTGATTGCTCCACGGTCAAATGTAATCGTTTTTCCATCTGTCAGAACAGCTTTCTTTGAATCTGTCCAATATGACACTTCATAAGATTTTCCATTTTCTGCCTCTATGGTTGCCGCACACTGATAACTTCCTCTGTGAAGTCCATGGTTCACCGTTGCACGTGTTACAACATCAAATGCACCTTTATCTGACTCTCCTTTTGTATCCAATTCACTTGATGATGAACTGTCTCCTGCTGCATGTACTCCTTCTGCTGCCCAGTATTCCGCCCAGCTAAGTCCTGCATAGACATATTTATATTCTTCTTTTACTGCTGCTTTCAAGTTATCAATTGCACTATCAAGATTTTTTTTCGCTGCATCGACTGTATCCTGAGATTTCTTTTCAGCGAGTGCTGTCTCTGCAGACGCAAGTGCTGTCTTTAACGTATTCCATGTCTCAGCTGTGTAATCACTTTCTTTTAATGCTTTTGCTTTCGTAATTGAAGCTTCCAGAGCTGCTGTATCTACAGTTGCTGCTGTACTTGCTTCTGGTGCTGACTGGATTGCTTCTAATGCCGCTTTTTTTATGGCATCAGATGATCTTGTTGCAGTAGATACGGTATCCCAACTATTAATTGTATCTTCTGTTGCTGACTGACCAGCTAATTTTGATTTTATTCCCTTTGATTTAGAATATGCTTTGTTAAAATATGAATCGTTACCAGACTCATAGCCATTTTCCGGAGTTACTACAATATCAGAAAACTTTCCATCTTTTACAGTCAAGGCTACTCGGACATCATATTCATTCCATTCATCTTCATCATCATCCTCTGTTCTTGTGACATGTGCAGTCTTCGTATATGTTCCATCTTTTGCCACCTGATCTTTCGTTACCGCCATCGCCGGTACCGCCGGACAAATGCTGGCTGCCATGGTTGCCGACATCGCAACTGCCATTACTTTTGTCTTCATTTCTTTCTTTTTCATAAAAGCCTCCTTAATGAAAATATTTATTATTAAGTTAGTATTTTCTAACTTATAATCAAAAAAAATTTTACTAATCAGACATGTGCATTTTCCACACATGTCTGCATATTATGTTATTTTATACTCCAAGCCAGATACATAATCCAAGTAATATCAACGCTCTTAAAATTGTAAACCAGATTTCATTGCCTCTGATCTTTTTCACTCCGCAGTGAATATTCTTCTTCGGACATGTATCTATACATTTCTGGCACTGGAAACAGTCACCTTCTACTTTCCAGGAACCATCCGTCGGAAGTCCGATATTCGCCGGACATTTTCTGGAACATGCACTGCACTTTGGAATGCAGGATTCCCGGTCTCTGCGAAGTGCAAATATCGGTAACACCGGAACCAGTGAGAATACAGCTCCCATCGGGCAGAAATTTCTGCAGAAAAATCTTTCCTCCAGACACATTCCGACAATCAGAAGTACCAGAACGACCAACCCTATGAGATATCCATTCATTTTAAAATTTCCTGCATGTATCATGGAAAATACATCCCAAGGACTTGTTCCCTGTGCTTTACTGTATACACCGCCATAGCACATAAATACGATGATTACCAGAATCACATATTTCAGATATACAAGTCTGTCTGCAATCCGGTCCGGAATCTGCACCGGTTTCTTTTTCATCTTTTTGCAGATCAGTCTGTATAATGCATTCACTCCATCGCCAAGACTTCCAAATGCACAGGCAAATCCACAAAAGAATCTTCCGAAAACAGCAGTATATACACACACCACAATAAGTACAGTAACAAATGATGTCAGCTCCACTTTTTCACCTGCACCAATCTGTGTAAATATATATTTCACACCTGCAAATGCTGCCGTGTATACCGACGGAATAAAGATAAAATACAGCAATTGGATGATTGCCCTTATCCATATATGTATCTTTTTCAATTGTTTTGCATTCATTTATTTTACCGCCTTTTCTAATGCCTGTTTTGTCGCATTCTTGATTCCTGTAGAACTGAAAGTCGCACCACTGATCGTATCTACTTCTGCACTTTGCGCATCCAGAATCTTCGGTATAATATCTTTCGCCATAGTCAGATAAGAACCATCTTCTCCATCAGCAGAGACAATATTTACTTCCTTAATCTTCTGCTTTTTTACTATTACTTCCACTTTAACAGTTCCACCAAATCCATCCGCTTCTCCGGTATATGTTCCGTCTTTATAAGAACCGTTTTTTGAATCCTCATCTTCTAAACTTTCCGTATTTTCGATTTTGGCATTCAGTTTTGCAATTTCCTCATCTTTTGCTCTGACTTCCAGCACAGAATTATATCCCAATATCAACCCGACGATCACTACAACACTCATCAGGCGCATCCAGAATTCTCTCATTCTTCTCTCTCCTTTAACTCAGTCTCTTTTTACTGTCTTTTTGCAGAAAGCAAGGCGTTCTCACATGCATCCAGGATTGCTTTTGAAGTACAGGTTGCACCCGATACTGCATCAATTCCTTCTATATTACCTTTCTCGATCAGCTGGCTTGTCACACCTTTTTTATTCGATGTTCCGTTTGCAGCGCGAAGGATATATCTGTCATTCGATGAATCTCCGTCCCCTTTTACATCAGTAACAGCAACAATCTTGTCATCCCGCACTGTCACTTTCAATGTCAGATTATAAGCCGTGAAATCTTCATCTTCATCCGGTCTGCACAGCGCACGTCCTTCATAGATACCATTTTTATATACTGTAGTATCATCTTCGCCATCATCTTTTTTCTCCAGCAGTGCCAGTGCCTGGTTCAGATTCTCAAGAGCCTGGTCCACATCTTCCTGACTGATCTCTGTCTTATCTGCATCAAGCAGCTTCTGTGCGTCTTCCATTCTGGTCTTAAGAACCGCATAGGTTGCTTCTGTATAATCCTCTTGTTTCAGTTCTTCTGCTTCTTTCATCGCTTTTTCAAGTTCTGAAGTATCAGCTTCTTCCTTATCCGGCTCCGTTGTCTGTCCGTTTGTTACCTTTTCTGCTTCTTTTAATGCATTCTTCACTGCATTTATGAGACCATTTGAACTGTAAGTTGCTCCGGATACTACGTCCACATCCGTACTCTGTTTTTTCATAATATTTTTTACTACATCCATTGCACGGTTAAAGAATTTTTTATCATCATGATTCTTTGTTACGAGTACTGCCTTGATTGATTTATCCTGAAGAACCACCGCTACTTTTATCTCACCGTTATACCCTTCTGCCGTTCCGTAATAAATACCTTCTTTATACGGGAAATTGCCTTTGACAGTCGTATTGTCTTCTGTCTTAGAAGTATCTTCCGTCTTCGCATTCACAGACTGTGAATTACCGCTTACTGCAGCCTGACGGAGTGCATCTCTTACTGCACTCTTAATTCCGTTCGAACTGTAAGTCGCCCCGGAGATTACATCTACATTTGTACTCTGCGATGAAATAATATTGCCGATCAATGCTTCTGCACGATTCAGATAACTACTGTCATCATGATTCTCCACAACCTCAATAGACGTAATCTTTCCTCTGCTGATCACAACCTTAACTTTCAAAGTTCCTCCGAATCCGGTTCCTGTTCCATAATAGGTTCCATCTTTATACGCTGCCGCATCCTGCACGTCAGCCAGTGACAGTGTACTTCCCTGTACCGCTGCATTTCCGGACTGGGATTCTCCCGTCTCTCCACTGTCTTTTTCTCCTGTCAATGCATTCTTCACCGCACTGATAATACCATTAGAACTAAATGTTGCGCCAGACACCACATCCACATCCAGAGTCTGTCCTGCAATGATCCTGTCTATCACTGCTTTTGCACGGTTAAAGAACGCTGCATCGTCCGAAGAACTTAAGATATCAATTGCCGTAATCTGTTTATCTTTGATCGTTACCGCAACAGTCACCTCGCCGGCATAACCGGTTCCTGTTCCTTTATAGATTCCGTCCGCCAGATCAAAAGAACCTTTTGCCTTGCTTTCTGTCTTCTTCGCTTCCTCGGCATCCGTTGTCTTTGTCTCTTTCGTCTGCGCCTGAGCTTCATAAACCGGTGCCTGATAGCCGCTTAATGACACCCCGATACAGGCTGCAACTACAATCGCCGAGGTAGCCGGTGCACCCTGTTTTATTTTTTTGATCACTTTTTCTTTGTCCATATCTTCCGCCTCTACTTTTTCATTACATTTACCTTATAATCCGATTGAAAATCATCCGCGATCCCTTCTGATACGTATAATTGTTCGTCATCCGTAAGCAGAATCACATCAAATTTATCGTTATACTTCTTCCAGAATTTCTCCGCTTTCTCTTTTCCCATGATAAAAAGTGAAGTAGATAATCCATCCGCAAGTGTTCCGTCATCACTTATGATCGTTACCGAAGTCAGTCCGTTCTCTGCCGGATAACCGGTAGACGGATCAATAATATGATGATATTTCTTCCCATTTTTTTCAAAGTATCTCTCATATCCGCCCGATGTGATAACCGCCTTGTCCTTTGCCTGCAGGATTCCAAGATAATTTCCGTCTTCCTCCGGACTTTCTACCGCAACTTTCCATGCGCTTCCATCTGGTTTTGCACCAAGAAGCTGTACATTTCCTCCAAGACTTACCAGACCGCTCGTCACACCGCACTTTTTATAAATCTGCATAATCCTTGAAGATGTATATCCCTTCGCAATGCCTCCGAAATCAATTTTCACATTCTTAGGCAGCGTGATTTTTTTTGTCTTTTTGTCGTATTGGATCTTCGATGCATCTACATTCTTCAGTAACGCACTCAGTTCATCCTCCGCAGGGATCCGGTAATTCTCCGTTGTAAATCCCCATGCATCCATGACCGGATAGATGGATATGTCAAATACTCCTTTTGTCTGTTTATATATTTTTTCAGAGCGTTCATACAAGTACGCCGTGTCATCTGAAACAACAGCTTCCCCGTTTTGATTTAATTTGTACACTTCACTGTTTTCATTTCCGGTAGACAACATTCCATCCAGTCGTTTGATCTCTGTCTCAGCTTTATCTACTGCTTTAGATGCATGCTCTCCATATGCTGTTACCGTCATATACGTATCCATCGCAAATATATCGCGACTCTGCTTTTCTTCACTGGATTTTTCGGAGTTTTCACTTTTGGAATCTTCTTTTTTATCTGTCTGCGTCTGTGTTGTCTTGGCGGATGCCGTACTGTTTCCACATCCAACGGTTCCCATCGACACCGCCGCACATAAAATGGCTATTACAATCTTTCTTTTCATTCTTTATCCTCTATATCTATAGTTACTTTCATCTACCAATAGTTAGTCTGTATTATTTTCAATTTCACTCTTCTAACTCAATAAATGTACCATATGTTTTTTTCTGCTTCAATTCTTTTTTTGATATTGATATTTATTATCATTTATTTTCACTGTTGATTTTCCCCCAAAAAAGCGCAAAAAAATATCCTGAAATCTTTGATTCTTTCAAAAATTTCAGGATATCAGTGGACCTGGCGGGAGTTGAACCCGCGTCCGAAAGCCCATCCATTCGAGCATCTCCCATCACAGTCATTATATTAACATTCCCTCCATGCGGCACCTAATGACAGGTTCCTCACTTTAGTAGCTTCATAAATTCTTCCATCCCCTCAAAGCTTTGGGAACGAAGTGCTCCGCCTGTTTGAAGCCGGTGACCCGAACAGCGGATGATCCGGGGCCGACTGCGGCCTAATTAGGCTGCGTACGCTAATTCTGTATTGTCTGCGTTTATATTTAAGTGGAACTTTTAACGTAGTGTCCCGCTACGGATGGCTTCTCCAACTTCCAGACCCCCGTCGAAACCAGTACAAGCCCTGATTGTAATGCTTTTCTGGTTTGCAGACTGTCTTTACGTAAATTTAATTATAGTCTTAATCAATTTCATTTGTCAAGCCTCTCACCTAATAAAATTTGAGATAATACAGATAATTGGCAACTCCTTCCGAATACATGACAGTGAAAAGAGACATATTCGAACTTCTATTCTATATGCCTCTTCTCACTATACATAATAAACCACTATATTGTTGTAAACTTTTTTCTTACTCTACATCTTTCAATGCATCATAATCTTCTTCGCCGGTACGAACCTTGACAACCTTCTGTACATTGTAAACGAATATCTTTCCGTCTCCAACATGTCCGGTATAAAGAGTTCTCTTCACAGTCTCAATCACTTTGTCTACCGGAATGCTTCCTACGATAACTTCTACTTTAACCTTTGGAAGTACGGTTACATCCATCTCAACTCCACGGTATTTCTCACCGGCACCTTTCTGAACACCACATCCCATAACCTGTGTGACTGTCATTCCTGTTACTCCAAGATCATTGAGTGCAGTTTTCAGTTTTTCATATCTTGAAAGTTTGGCAATGATAACAACTTTATGTATTCCAGTCTCAGGATCTACAGGAGCAGTTACTTTGACAGATGCAGCTCTCTGTGCTTCTGAAGCTTCATCATAATCATTTTCTCCAAGCTCTGTATTCTCATTGATACTCATGCTCCCTTCTGTGATATCCATCAGACTGAAACCTGCGTATGCAGATGCCAGACCATGTTCTTTCACATCCAGACCTACAATCTCTTCTTCTTCTGTTACTCGAAGACCTACCGTCTTATCGATAATCTTAAATACGATCGTCATGGTTATGATCGTCCATGCCATTACGGTTACTACACCAAGCAGCTGTAAGCCAAGCTGGTGGAATCCGCCGCCGTAGAACAGACCTTTCAATGTGCACTCTGGTGCTATTTTTGTTGCAAAGAGACCGACTGCGATCGTTCCCCAGATACCATTTAAGCAATGAACTGCAACTGCTCCGACCGGGTCATCTACATGAGCAACATTGTCACAGAACCATACGCCAAATACAACCAGAAGTCCGGCTACCACACCGATGATGATCGCACCTGTTGCATCAACGACATCACAAGGTGCAGTGATTGCTACCAGACCTGCAAGTGAAGCATTCAGACACATCGATACATCCGGTTTGCCATATCTAAGCCATGTAAATATCATACATACAACCGTTGCGATTGCCGGTGCGATCGTTGTTGCCATAAAGATCGATGCAAGCTGTGGACCTGTCGTAGCGGCAGCTCCGTTGAATCCATACCATCCAAACCAGAGGATGAAACATCCAAGTGCACCGATTACAATGTTATGTCCAGGGAATGCATGTACCTTTGTTACTTTTCCATCTTTATCTCTGGTAAATTTACCAATTCTGGCTCCTTCCAGTGCGGCTCCGATAAATGCTGTTGTTCCACCAACCATGTGGATTGCACAGGAACCTGCAAAATCATGGAATCCTAAACTTGCAAGCCATCCACCGCCCCAGATCCAGTGTGCCTCGATCGGATATACAACAGCGGAGATCACTGCGGAATAAATACAATAAGATAAGAATTTGGTACGTTCTGCCATTGCTCCGGATACGATGGTTGCCGTTGTCGCACAGAACACCAGGTTAAATACAAAATTGGACCAGTCAAAATTTGCATAATCGGTAAAAATTCCAAGTGTCGGAGTTCCGATAAATCCGCCAAGTGCATCTTCACCAAGCAAAATTCCAAATCCCAATGGGATAAATACACAAGTTCCTATACAAAAGTCCATCAGGTTCTTCATAATAATATTGCCGGCATTCTTCGCTCTGGTGAATCCTGCCTCTACCATTGCAAATCCAGCCTGCATGAAAAATACAAATGCTGCACCGATCAGGAACCAGATTCCAAATACCTGTGTGCCTACGGCATCCTGTATCGCCGATAATACTTCTTTCGTCATAATGTCTCCTCCTTCATCCTTCAGATGTTCGATAACGAAAAAGAGTGTGCACTTCCGTGGTCGACTCACGAAAATATACACACCCTTGTGCTATCCTTTTATATAAAAGAAAAAGCGCCTCGAAATGATTCTTTCGAAGCGCCGTTGCTTTTATGTCCCGTAGTTTAACGCTGTGAACTTTTTTTGTCAAGGAAATTTCTGACATTTTTCTGACGTCACACACAATTTCGTTTAATTATCACAACAGGATCTTATTTTTCTTATATTTTTTCTACATTATTCCAGACCAAGAATTTCTCCAAGTACTTCTATAATAATTTCATTGGTGCAGGATTTTACAAATCCCATCATATGTAATGAGATCTCATCCTGCTTCTGAGCTTCCGTCAGTTCCGGATTTCTGTTCGTTTCATTAATAAGCTGTACCAGATGTGGTGTCAGCTCCTCGTAGGTCTCTAATGTTGTCTGGGTAACCAGATTTCTTAATTCTTCTTTCTTTGTAGGTACCATTCTTTTCTCCTATCTGAGTTTCATCTTGAAATCACGTTCTGCTTCACGTCTCTGATCCTTTTTGGCGATATCCTGACGTTTATCATATAATTTCTTACCTTTTGCCAGACCAATCTCCACCTTTACAAGGCTGCCTTTGAAATATACTTTCAATGGAACGATTGCCATTCCCTTTTCCTTCGTTTTACCGATCAGTTTATTGATCTCTGATTTATGAAGGAGTAATTTTCTGACTCTGAGTGGGTCTTTATTAAAGATATTTCCCTTTTCATATGGACTGATATGCATACCGTAGATAAAGACTTCTCCATTTTCAATACGGATAAAGGATTCTTTGATACTGCATTTTCCCATACGGAGTGACTTTACTTCTGTTCCGTGCAGAGCAATTCCTGTCTCGATCTTATCCAGGATAAAATAATCATGATATGCCTTTTTATTATTTGCAACCATCTTGTCATTACTCTTCGCCATCTCCGGCACCTCCCTGATTCACAATCTTAAAATCAATCGTACGCATCAGACGATCTGCATCCAACACCTGTACTCTTAAGGCTTCTCCCAGTTTGTACACTTTCCGTGTATGCATTCCTATCATCTCATAACGTTCTTCATTGTATTCATAATGATCATCGGTCATATTTGTTACATGGACCAGACCTTCTATCGTATTCGGAAGCTCTACATACATACCCCATTTAGTAATTCCAGAGATCACACCGTCGAATTCCTCTCCGATATGTGCCTGCATGTATTCTGTCTTCTTGAGTTTGATCGTCTCTCGTTCTGCCTCATCCGCACGACGTTCCATCTCACTGGAACGCTTTGCAACTTCCGGAAGGATCGACTGGTAGTGTTCAATCTTACTTTCATTCATTCTTCCCCGCAGGTTATCCTTAATGATCCGATGGATCTGAAGATCCGGATATCTTCGGATCGGAGAAGTAAAATGCGTATAATAATTCGCCGCCAGTCCAAAATGTCCGTCATTCTCTGCCGTATACTTTGCCTGTTTCATTGAACGAAGTGCCAGACGGCTGATCATTGCCTCTTCCGGTGTATCTTCCACTTTCGTTAGCAACTTTTGTATTTCTTTTGGTCTGATTTCATTAACTCCAATATGCATTGAATACCCAAAATTATTGATAAATGTTGCCAGTGTACGGATTTTTTCTTCATCCGGCGCTTCGTGGGTACGGTATACAAATGGAAGCTCCTGCCAGTAGTAATCTTCTGCAACCGTCTCATTTGCCAAAAGCATGAAATCCTCGATGATCTTCGTTGCAACATTTCTGTCATATGGTTTAATATCGATCGGCTTTCCATTCTCATCCAGAATCATCTTCGTCTCCGGGAAATCAAAATCAATGGAACCGCGTTTCTTCCTTCTGGCTCTTAAAATACCCGAAAGCTCCTGCATCCGTTCGAACATCGGAACCAGTTCTTTGTATTCTGAGGTCTCCGCTTCATCATGATCCGTTAAAATCTTCTTTACGCTGGTATAGGACATTCTGCGATCCACATGAATTACTGTCTCAGCGATCTCATGTGCGATCACATCACCTGACGGATCCACTGTCATGATGCAGCTGAGTGCAAGTCTGTCCTCTCCTGCATTGAGTGAACACATTCCATTCGAAAGTGTATGTGGAAGCATCGGGATCACACGGTCTACCAGATATACACTTGTCCCCCTTTCCAGTGCCTCTCTATCAAGTGCACTGTTCTCCTGCACATAATTCGTCACATCTGCAATATGCACGCCCAGAATATAATTTTCTCCCTCTTTTACAAGGGATACCGCATCATCCAGATCCTTTGCATCTTCTCCGTCAATCGTGACCATCTGCCAGTCACGCAGATCCTTTCTTCCATTCATGTCAGCTTCGCTGACCGGTTTTGCAACACGCTCTGCCTGTCTTAATACTTTATCCGGAAATTCTACCGGGAGGTCATACCCTTTTACGATCGACATGATATCTGTTCCCGGATCATTCAGATGACCGATGATCTCCACGATTTTTCCTTCCGGTTTCTTTCCGTTCTCTCCATAAGAGGTCAGCTCCACTACAACTTTGTGTCCATCCACTGCCCCTCTTGATTTTTCAATCGGTACAAATATGTCCTGATCCAGTCTCTGGTTATCCGGAATCACGAACCCAAACTTCTTTCCCGGCTTCATGCGGTAAAGTCCGACTACTTTTGAAAGCCCCCGCTCCAGGATCTTCACGATCTTTCCTTCACGGCTTCTTCCTTCCGGTTCTTTTGTAAGTACGATCTCAACATGATCTCCGTCAAATGCACCACAGGTATCATCCGCACCGATGAATACATCCTCTGAATCTCCTTCGTCCAGCACTACAAAGCCAAATCCCTTAAGACTTGCCCGGAACACACCGGTCAGACGCTTTGCATGTCCCCTGCAGTATTTTCCTCTCTTGGAAAGATATATCTTTCCTTCCTGCTCCAACGCTTCCAGGATCTGTCTTAACTCATCTCTGTCTTCTTTTGCCACGCGAAGAAGCATTGCCAGTTCCTTGAATTTCATCGGTGTATATAAATCATCACAGATCAGATCATAGACAACTTTTTTTCTTTTATCAAATTTCTTACTCATATCTCTATGCTCCCCTGCATATTCTGTGTTCCAAAAAGGGACACTCCCATACAGGAGTGTCCCTTTCATCTTCTAAAAATATGCTCTATCCTATGCAAATACTTTTAAATTCAACACTGCTGCCAGTACAATAAACAGAATCGCAAGGAATTTTGTCGACTTCACCAGTGCACCTTCCATAGAACGTCCCTTGTTCTGTCCCCAGTAAGTATCAGCGATACCACTAATGGCACCAAGCCCTGCTGACTTACCTTCCTGCATCAGTACGATAACTGTTAAAGCGATACAGTCTATTGCAAATATTATCATTAATACAATCTTCAAAATGTCCACTATTCACACCTCCTGCGGATAAACCACATATATTCTATCACAGGATGGACGATAAGGCAAGCTAATCTCTTTCGAAATCTTGTGTCAGACAGCATTATATCTGTACATTTTCTATTTTTTCTTCGAATGGGTTCTGATATACAGCCACATCCCCCAGTCTTTCCTCTATCCGTAATAATTGATTATACTTTTCCACCCGTTCCGAACGGCATGGAGCTCCTGTTTTGATCTGCCCTGCATCTGCCGCCACTGCGATATCTGCAATGAACGAATCGGCAGTCTCGCCCGAACGGTGTGAGATTACCGTCTTATATCCGGCATTCTGCGCCATCTTTACTGCTTCAAAGCTCTCCGTCAGTGTCCCGATCTGATTCACTTTGATCAGTATCGCATTCGCCGCTTTTCTTCTGATCCCTTTGGCAAGTCTTCTGGTATTCGTCACAAACAAATCGTCTCCTACCAGCTGCACCCGCTCTCCGAGCCTGTCCGTCAGCGTCTTCCAGCCTTCCCAGTCATCTTCATCCAATGGATCTTCAATGGATACAATCGGATATTTTTCTATGATATCTTCGTAATAATCAATCAGTTCTTCTGCCGAACGGACGATCTTATATCCTTTTTTCTTTGCCTCACCGTCGAATACATATTTCTTAAAATTCTTATCATATAACTCGGATGCTGCTACGTCCAATGCGATAGCTATCTCTTCGCCTGGCTTATATCCGGCCTTTTCCACCGCTTTTACCATCAAACGCAAGACCTCATCTGCATTGTGAAGATCCGGTGCAAATCCTCCTTCGTCTCCTACTGCAGTACTGTATTCCAGCGTTTTCAAAACTCTCTTCAGCTCATGATATACTTCCGCACACATCTGAAGTCCGGTCTTAAAATCTTTCGCCCCTACCGGCATAATCATAAATTCCTGAATATCAATCGTATTATCCGCATGTCTTCCGCCATTCATGATATTCATCATTGGAACCGGAAGTTT
>OLPR01001458.1_pt1 | contig 19383 bp, 16 predicted proteins | sample 1672761 | NCBI WGS metagenome assembly OLPR01 (sample SAMEA3136721, study PRJEB25190) | human gut metagenome | biome: human gut; feature: human-associated habitat; material: faeces | place: Austria | collected 2013 | reverse complement strand
AGCAGCACGGGCGTGGCGAACGTGTTGTCCACGATCAGCGGCACGCCGTGGCGATGCGCGATCTTGGCGTAGCGTTCGACGTCGAACACGTTCAGCGCGGGGTTGGCAATCGTCTCGCCGAAGACGCAGCGGGTGCGTTCGTCGAAAAGCTTCTCCAATTCGTCGTCCGTCATGTCGGGCGTGGCGAAGCGCACTTCGATGCCCATGCGGCGGAACGTCACGGCGAACAGATTGACCGATCCGCCGTAAATCGACGTAAACGCAATAAAGTTGTCGCCGCAGGAAGCGATATTAAACACGGCAAAGAAATTCGCGCTCTGGCCGGAGGCGGTGCAAAGCGCGCCCGTGCCGCCTTCGAGCGCCGCGATCTTTTCCTCCAATCCGGCGACTGTCGGATTCGACAGGCGCGAATACGTATGCCCGTCTTCTTTCAAATCGAAGATCGTGCCAAGCTGCGCGGCAGAATCGTATTTATACGTCGTGCTCTGATAGATCGGCAGAATGCGCGGCTCGCCGTTTTTCGGAGTGTAGCCGGACTGCACGCACTTTGTTTCTATATTAAAGCTCATTTTGTCTCCTCCTTTTTGTCAGTCTTTGAGAAAATGACCCATAAGGTCGAAGCCGGGATCAACAAAATTGCCGGTCTCGGATGCTGATTTTTCATTTATGCTCGCAACGCCGCTGTCAAGCTCTTTGCCTTTACAATAAATCAGGTACGGCACGGGGTCGGATGCGTGAGTGCGGGTCGATATCGGGGTCGGATGATCCGGCAGAACCATGACTTTATAATCGTCCTGAGTGTTGAGATAGTCAAGGATTATAGGCATTATACGGCTGTCAATAAGCTCGATTGCTTTGACTTTATTTTCGGGCTCGTTTCTGTGGCCGCACTCGTCGGGAGCCTCGACATGGATATAGACAAGGCCTTGACCTTTACGCCATTCGTCGATTGCGGCGTTCGCTTTGCCCTCGAAATTCGTGTCGATATAGCCGGTCGCGCCCTCGACTTCGGGGGTGTTCATGCCCGCACAGATGCCGATGCCCTTGAGCAGATCGACTGCCGAGACGATGCTGCCCTTCACGCCGAACTTCTCTTCAAAGGACGGCAGAGCCGGACGGCTTCCCTCGCCCCAGAGCCAGATTGAATTTGCGGGGAGCTTGCCCTCGGCGATTCTCTTCTTGTTCACGGGGTGATCCTTCAGAAGGTCGTAGCTCTCGCGCATCATGGTGATAAGCTTTTCGGCGTTTGGAGAAGTCGAAAGATACTCGCCGATAACTCTGCCGGAGATATCATGCGGAGGGGTCATCTTGCCGAGATCCGTCGTGCCGTTATGTACGATAAGGCAATGACGATAAGCTACGCCGCTGTAAAAATCAAATTCGCTGCTGCCGAAATGCTCCTGCACGGTCTCGATTATCTGCGCCGCCTCTTCGGTCGAGATATCGCCGCCGGAGTAGTCGAGCATGGTCTTTGCGCCGTAATCCGCCTCGTCACTCAAGGTGACAAGGTTGCAGCGCAGAGCGATATCCGTTTCGCTCATCTTGACTCCGATGCTGACCGCCTCAAGGGGCGAGCGACCGGTGTAGCACTTCTTCGGATCGAATCCGAGCACGCTCATATTTGCAACATCGCTGCCGGGTTTGAGTCCGGCGGCAACGGTCCTGACAAGTCCGACTTCGCCCTTCGACGCGAGCGCATCGATATTGGGCTTCTTTGCGACTTCCATCGGCGTCTTGCCGCCGAGAGCCTCAACGGGATAATCCGCCATGCCGTCGCAGAGAACTACAGCATATTTCATATATCTTCACCCTTTCAGAGAATTTATGCACAAACAATGCATATCGGGCGCGACAAGTTCGGTTAGCATATGCATACTTGCCCGCCGCTGCTTTAATTATATCATAAAGTATCAGCGCATTAAAGCAAAAATTAAGAGAGAATATACATATATACTATATAAAAAAGAGTGCAAAATGACGAAAAATTATTTGTCAAAATGCGCTTGCAGCATATAGTTGAGCGAGGCACAATGATATAATCGATTTGGAAGAAATATTCAGGAGGAGGATACTTATGACAAAAAGATTATTTGCAGTTTTGCTTGCGTGCCTGCTGATTCTCATGAGCTTAACGGCGTGCGGCAGCAAAACGCCCGAAGCGGACACAACTGCGGCAGAAAACACAACTGCGGCAGAAGTCAACGCGCAGACGAGCGCAGAAGAGACGAACTCCGAAGCGGTATCCGAATCCGCAGAGGAGAGCACTGCTCAGAGCACGCAGAAACCGACGGCAGACAAGCCGGCATCAAAGCCCGCAGCAACTGCAAAATCAAATAATTCCGGCTCAGCTTCAAAAGGCAAGCTTGAAGTCAGCGCAGGAAGCGTAAAAAGCATCGCCGGCGCAAAAATGCTCAGGGCGTGGAAGCTCAATTCAAACGGAGTGAATATAGAAATCCACCGAATAGCCTATGGGTCGCAGATAACTCAGGCTTTCAAAAAAGCGAACGCTGACGGCGCTATCGACTACGACAAGACGGTCACTTATCAGCCGGTAGTCAATATAACGATAATCACCTGCTCGCCCGAGCACATCGGTGTTGCATCGAGCCAACAGCTGCTCGGCACGAATGTCGGCAAGGTTGAGGATATGGGCAGAAAGAGCGGCGCGCTCATAGCAATAAACGGCGAGGCAGGCTCAACATATAAAAAAGGCGCTCCGACAATTCGCAACGGCTCGGTAGTTTCGACCGACGGCAGCGGGCAAAAGCGACTGCTGATCTACAGAAACGGCACATGGAAAGTCGAAACGCTCACAAACGAGAACTGCAAATCGTATATCTCGCAGGGCGTTTACAATTCCCTGCGCTACCAGCGGCAAGTCATAACAAACGGCAAGGCGACCAACGAGCACGACACTTATTATCACAACCGCACGGTGTTCGCGCAGATATCGGAGAACAAGTATATCATGGCTGTCGGCGAATTTATGCCGCTCGACAATATGATGAAAGTCCTCATAGCATACGGCGCGAGAAATGCGTTTTTGCTAAACGGCGGCAACTGCTCGTCGATGTATGTCAAGGGCATCGGCAACACGACCGGCACAAAAGCGACTCAGCTCAAGAATCTCAACAAGCCGTGCGTTATCGAGAGCGAATTTTTCGCGGCAAACGGCATGCTCGGGCTCAACTCCGCCGGGAAGCAGAAGCTGGGCGGACCTTGCAACGAGCTCGACATAGTATATGTAAAATAAAACAGAAGGGGTGAGACGATGAAAAAAGCTTTCAGAGCGGCTGCAATTGCGGCAATTCTGCTGTTTGCGCTGACATTTATCGGGAGCGCAAAAATCAAAAGCACATCGGCTCACCTACTGTTTTCTTCGTCTGTCAGCGTCGTAGGCAATGAATCGCGGAAAGTCACGCTCAAAAGCGGCGACAGAATAGCCATCGGCTCATATCTCGGCGAGCCTATTATATGGAGAGTCATCGAAACGGGCGGCAAAACTCTGCTCATGAGCGAAAAAGTGCTGTGCTTCAGGGCGTTCGACCCTTCCGAGGACGGCATCGGCAGTTCCGATTATCTCGCCTCTCCCCTGCGCGCATGGCTCAATTCGGAGAGCGGATTTTTAAATCCGGAGAATTTTTCAGATAATGACCTTTCGCTCATATCGCCTGACAAAAACGGCGATTCAGTATTCCTGCCGTCAAAAGATATGCTCAAAAATATAAGCACCGCCGACCGCCGCAGAAGCCCGACCGAGCAGTGCATCAAAAATGATACTTCGCGCTATTTAACTCTGCGCAAATACTGCTGGTATTGGACAAGCTCCCCGGTTTCAACGAATCAGAGCAGCGTTACGGCGGTCACCACGACCGGCGGATTCTATAAAACGCTCGCGGCGGACGAGCTGTGCGGCGTATGCCCGGCGATGTATCTTCGCAGCAATGTTCTCGTTCTTTGTGGGAGCGGAACCGCCGAAAATCCGTATGCGTTGGCAGGAGGTGGCGAAAGATGAGAGAGAAGCTGAAAGAATTTCAAAACTCTCCGCACTCGATAATCGCCGCATTCTCCGCCGCCGTGCTGTTTTTCTGCACGGTATTCACGCGGCTGATCCTCAAAACCGACGACGGTCACTTTCTCGGCATACTCCACCGAAACGGATTCACAGTAACAAGCTGGCTGCATGAGCGGTACACGACCGTGTCCGGGCGGATAGTCGGCGAATGGCTGATGATAAATTTTCTGCGCCTGCCGCTCATTTTCTGGAAGCTATTTATCGCCGCGCTGATAATATATATAATGTATTTTCTCTGCCGCCTGTCGGACTTTTTCGGCGAAAAGGCAGATATAAGACAGAGATATATCTTCGCCTGCTCGGTGCCGTTGGCAGTATTCCTGCCATGTCTCAACCCGTCGGTGTTCTGGTTTGCGGGTTCGTTCACATTCCTCGTTCCGTTCGCCGCCTTGCTTATCACGGTGACTCCGCTCACATTCGAGGTGTTCGGCGGGCGCGTGAATCCCATGGCATATGTCGCCGCCGCGATTGCTTCTGTCGTCGCGGCATCTCAGGAGCAGTCCTGCGCCGCGGCGCTCGCGCTTCAAGTGATTCTGCTGATTTTTTCGGCATATCAACGCAAACTCGGATTCCGTCAATTCATTCCGCTCCTGCCGAGCGCGGTTTCCGCCGCGGTGTTAGTTCTCTCGCCCGGACTTCGCGGGCGCGGAGCGATGGAGGCGGCAGCGGGTTTTGAAAGATTCTCTAAAATGAATATATTTGAAAGACTGCTCTGCGGATTTTCAAATTATTTCGCATTTTCATTTTTCTTCTCGCTGATAACAGCAGCTGTTTTTCTCGTTCTGCTCGGCGCATCGGTATATGAAGCGTTCGGCGGATCGCGGAAAATAAAGAAAATTATATCAGTCTTTGCAATATTCGCCTCGGTGCTGTGCGTCGGAGTCAACGCCGCATATATTATTATCCGCCGCACCACCCCGGACAAGGGCTTTGAAAAGATGTTCAAGAACGGCAATTATCTTCCGCTCGAACTCGCGGTTATCGCGCTCTGTTTTGTCTTTCTCTTTAGTATTTTCATTCTTATAGCGGCGCTCATCAAAAAGAACAAAAAGCTCGGTTTCACCGTCGGCGTGCTGTTCAGCGCCGCTGTCTGCTGCGCCGCAGTGCTCGGATTCTCTTCGTCCGTCTACGCCTCCGGTCAGCGCGTGTTTTACTACACCGAGATGTTCACGCTCATCGCCTGCGCAGCGATGTATTCTTCACTTTCCGATAGCAAAGCGAAAAAATTCGCGGGATATGCAGTCCCGACAGCCGCATTTATTTTCTATATTATCAATTGCTTCACCTACACATTCCTTGAGATACCCATAATGGGCTAAAATAAATTGTAAAGCGATTTACTTTACAATTTACACGCTTATTTTTTAGCGCAAAAATCAAAAGCTCCCGTGCGACTTTCCCGATATATCAACACATTCGGGGACGCATGGGAGCTTTTGTTTTTTTATTTATAAATCATGTAAAGCTTAACAGCTTGTCATCAATGACCGTGCGGAACGACATCGAGTTTATCATGTTCCTCGCCGAGATCGGCGCGCAGGAGCGCAAAGAACACTATCGCGAGCAATATTTCGGCGCACCAGATGGTCTTGCCGCCGAGATAGCCGCAGAGAAAAGTTGAAGCGACCGCGCCCGCGACAAACGAGCCTATCATCAGCAGATGCGCGAACATCTTGCCGCGCGCCTCTTTATTACCGCTGCGAAGCCACTTGACGAGGTTCGAGCCGACCTGGCGGACATGGTTGGTGCAGAAGGTAGTCGCCATCGGAATCTTTTTCGCCTGGCGGAATGTGTTGAACTGCATCGAAGCGATAAAATTCACAGCCACCTGGCAGATCTGCGGCGGCGCATCGTCCGGGACGAAGCCGAGCGCAAATATCCACGCCATTTCAAACGCCACGAACGCCGTGTCCCAGCGGACTATCTTGCGGCGGTTTATATGCTTGGGCAGAAATTCCGAAATGACCGTGCCGAGCAGATAAGCCGAAGCGGGCAGAAGATAATACAGCGCCTTGCGCCAGTTCCCGCGCCCGAGCTGAACCGCCATGAGCACGAAGTTCGCCGTCTGCGCGTTGCAGAACACGCCGCCCTTTTGAACATAAGTATATGCGCCGAAAAATCCGCCGACCGCTATCATGACGGCAAATATCCAGAGCTTTTCGCATTCGAGAAGCTCTTCCTCTTTTTTGAGAGCCTTTTCTTTCATCGTTCACCACACCGTTTATTTTCTACAACGCATAAGTTTATCACTGCTCCCCGTCTCTGTCAAGGAACGGGAAATAGCCGCAGCATCTTGAAAAAAAGCCGTTTTCATGGTACTATTTAGGGTATTATATACCATTATAGAATGCAGTATAAAACAAGAGGAGAATAGCATGTCAAAGCTTTTGAAGTATTTGAAAAAATACAAAATTGAAAGTATTCTCGCGCCGTTTTTCAAGCTCATTGAAGTGGCGTTCGAGCTGACTGTTCCGCTGATAGTCTCAACTATAATCGATGTCGGCATAGAGAACGGCGACAAGGTTTATATTATCAAACGCTGCCTGCTGCTCGGTCTGCTCGGCATACTGGGTCTTTGCAGCACGCTTGTAGCGCAGTATTTCTCGGCGAAAGCGTCGGTCGGCTTCGCTACCGATATCCGCCACGCGCTTTTCAAGCATATCGGCAAGCTCTCTTATTCCCAGCTCGATTCGCTCGGCGCGCCGACGCTCATAACCCGCCTGACGGGCGACATAAATCAGGTTCAGACCGGAACAAACCTGACCCTGCGTCTCGTCCTGCGCTCGCCGTTCGTCGTTTTCGGCGCGGTGATAATGGCGTTCACGGTCGACGCAAAATCGTCGCTCGTGTTTGTCGTTGCGGTACCCGCTCTCGCTGCGGTCGTGTTCGCGATTATGCTCGTGTGCATCCCGATGTACCGCAAGGTTCAGCAGAAACTGGACGGACTGCTGAGCAAGACCCGCGAAAACCTGCTCGGTACCCGCGTTGTCAGAGCGTTCTGCAAAGAGGAAGAGGAAATTGCGGACTTTGACGCCAAGAACAACGCCCTGACCGAGATGCAGACGGCGGTCGGCAGGATATCTGCTTTCATGAACCCCGCAACTTTCGTGCTCATAAACCTCGCGATAATCGCGCTGATATATGTCGGCGCAATACGCGTTGATTCCGGCACCATTTCGCGCGGCGCGGTCGTTGCGCTCTATAACTACATGTCACAGATCCTCGTTGAGCTGATAAAGCTCGCAAATCTCATAATCAGCGTCACAAAGGCGATAGCCTGCGGCAACCGAATTCAATCGGTGCTCGATATCGAGCCCGGCACCGTCCCCGGCACTGTCACCGACGGCAACGAAAACAGCGAATATTCAGTCGAGTTTGACAAGGCGTGCCTGTCATATAACGGCAGCGAAGAATCGCTGCACAATATCGACCTCAAAATAAAGCGCGGCAGCTCGATAGGCGTTATCGGCTCGACCGGATCGGGCAAAACTTCGCTCGTCAATCTTATTCCGCGCTTCTACGATGTAACGGGCGGCTGCGTGCTCGTTGACGGCGTTGATGTGCGCGACTACGACACAAAGGCTCTGCGCTCGAAAATAGGCGTCGTCTCGCAAAAAAAAGCCCTGTTCGCCGGCACTGTCAGGGACAATATCCGCTTCGGCAAGCAGGACGCCACAGACGAAGAAATCTGGCAGGCGCTCGAAACGGCGCAGGCAAAGCAGATGATAGAGGACAAGAGCGGGCAGCTCGACTTTGTCCTCGAACAGGAGGGCAAGAACCTCTCGGGCGGTCAGCGTCAAAGAATGACTATAGCCCGCGCCCTCGTCAGAAAACCAGAGGTGCTCATCCTCGACGACGCAGCGAGCGCACTCGACTACGCCACCGGTGCGGCGCTGAACAAGGCGCTGAGAAACACCGACTTTGCCCCGACCGTCATAACCGTGTCCCAGCGCGTTGCGGCGATAAGAAACGCCGATACCATAGTAGTTCTCGACGAGGGCGAGATAGTCGGCATGGGCACGAACGACGAGCTTCTGCGCTCGTGCGAAGTCTACAAAGAAATTTTCGATTCCCAGCTTGAAAAGGAGGATGCGTAACCGTGAAGAACAAAACCGTTTTCAAGCGAGTTATCGCGGTCATCGGCCGCTCGAAGCTTCTGCTGTTCCTTTCGCTCATCCTCTCCGTCGCAAGCGTCATTCTCTCGCTCTATATCCCCGTCCTCGCCGGACGCGCGATAGACGGAATAAAGCTGCACGACAACGTTGATTTTGAAGTCATAAAGAAGTGTCTTTTCGGCATTCTGATCTGCGCCATAGTCGGCGGAGTGCTCCAGTGGGTGATGAACATCATCAACAACCGCATAGCCTATAACACCGTGCGCGATATACGCTCAAAGGCGTTTTCGCATATGCAGACCCTGCCCGTGGCGTTCGCCGACTCCCACCCCTACGGCGATATCGTCAGCCGCATAACGGCGGACGCGGAGCAGTTTGCCGACGGACTGATTCTCGGCTTCTCCCAGCTGTTCACGGGCGTTGTCACGATAGCCGTGACGCTCGTTTTCATGCTCACTATATCGCCGCTCATCACTCTCGCGGTCGTCGTGCTGACCCCGATATCGCTGTTCACGGCGCGTTTTATAGCACGCCGCACTTATTCGATGTTCAAAAAGCAGTCCGAGACCCGCGGCGAGCAGACTGCGCTCATCAACGAGATGATACAGAATCAAAAGACCGTTCAGGCGTTTTCATATGAAGATAGAGCGGTTGAAAGATTCGACGAGAGCAATGAAAAATTGCGTAAATATTCGCTCAAATCTATATTCTTCTCGTCGCTTACAAACCCGACCACCAGATTTATCAACAATCTTATCTACGCCGTAGTCGGGCTCATGGGCGGAATATTCGCCATCGGCGGCATGGTGACCGTCGGCGGATTCGTCAGCTTCCTCGCCTACTCGAACCAGTACACAAAGCCGTTCAACGAGATTTCCGGCGTCGTGACGGAGCTCCAGAATGCCCTCGCCTGCGCGGCAAGAATATTCGAGCTCATAGACGAAAAGCCCGAGGAGTCGGACAAAAATTGCTCGGCGCTCAGCGATCCCGAGGGAAGCGTGGAGTTCGACAATGTCCGCTTCTCATATGACAAGAGCAAAAAGCTCATCGACGGCTTCGATTTCTTCGCCCCGTCCGGCAAGACGATAGCCGTTGTCGGTCCGACAGGATGCGGCAAGACTACGCTTATCAATCTCCTGCTCCGCTTCTACGACGTTGACGGCGGCAGCATAAAGGTTGACGGCGAGAATATAAATGACATCACACGCCACAGCCTCAGGCACCATTTCGGCATGGTGCTCCAGGATACCTGGATAAAGAACGGCACAGTCCGCGAGAATATAGCGTTCGGCAAGCCCGACGCCACGGATGAAGAGATAATCGCCGCCGCCAAGGCAGCACGCGCTCACAGCTTTATAAAGCGCCTCAAAAACGGCTACGACACCGTCATCGGCGACGACGACGGACTCTCCGAGGGTGAAAGACAGCTGCTCTGCATCGCGCGCGTCATGCTCATGAAGCCGCCGATGCTCATTCTCGACGAGGCGACTTCATCGATAGACACCAGAACGGAATTGAAAGTTCAGGATGCGTTCAATACACTCATGCAGGGGCGCACCTCGTTCGTCGTGGCGCACAGACTCTCGACCATCCGCCACGCCGACTGCATTCTCGTCATGAAGGACGGCAAGGTCGCCGAGCAGGGCACGCACGAGGAGCTGCTCGCAAAGAACGGATTCTATACGAAGCTCTACAACAGCCAGTTTGCGCAGTGAAATATATGCCATGGAACAACGGAGAAGAAAGCCTAACAGGCTGAAAGATTACGACTATTCGCAAAACGGAGCATATTTTATCACAATTTGCATAGATGACAGAAATCCCATATTGTCACGCATTGCCGTAGGGGCGACCGCATAATACAACAGTTCAAAGGTTCCGTAACTAAGCAAGTCAAAAAATCAATTTGGCAAAAAGGTTTTTATGACCATATAATCCGTGACGAATACGATTATCAAGTCAAATGGCAATATATTGACGACAACCCGATCAAATTGGCTGAAGACGAATTGCATCAGGAATGAAAAACAGCCGAATAACCGCCGCAGTATCTTTCATCTGAAAGTTCGCGGCGGTTATTTTTTATTCGGCGTAAGATGGCGGTTCAGAGCGAAAATATAAAGCTCAATTCGACAAATATCATTTTTTAGTCTGCCTTGTTGACATCGGCAAAAAGTGTGATATAATTATAACAGTTGTTATAAAACAAGCGTTTTATAATTATTATTGGAGGACGCCATGGACTACATTCGCCTGTCACCCGAAAATCTCGAGAGCGAGCACATATGCTGTGCAATATCAAACGCCAAGGACCCGCAGGTCATTGCAAAAAAGCAGTGGCTTGCCGAAAGGCTCGGCGAGGGTCTGATATTTTTAAAAGCCGACGCGCGCGGGAAGTGCTTTATTGAGTATATCCCCGCCGAAAACGCATGGGCGCCGATAGACGCGCCCGGCTATATGTTCATCGACTGTCTCTGGGTCTCCGGCTCTTTCAAAGGACACGGATATTCAAACGACCTGCTCAACGAATGTATCCGCGACAGCCGCGAAAAGGGCAAATCGGGGCTTTGCATACTCTCGTCGGCGAAGAAGCGCGGTTTTCTTGCCGACCCGAAATATCTGAAATATAAGGGCTTCATAAAAGCCGATTCGGCAGAGCCGTATTTCGAGCTGATGTATCTGCCGTTTGACCCGTCCGCGCCCGCTCCGCGCTTTCGTGAGCAGGCAAAGAGCGCTCAGACTGACGGCAGCGGGTTCGAGATATTTTATACAAGCCAGTGCCCATTCACGGCAAAATATGTTCCGCTCATTGAAAACATGGCAAACGATATGAATCTTCCGCTGAAAGCCGTGCATATCTCATCGCGCGATCAGGCTCAAAACGCGCCCTGCGCCTACACCGCATTTTCGCTGTTCTATAACGGAAAGTTCATAACGCACGAGATACCGAGCGAAAAGAAATTCGCGGCGATTTGTGAAGAGTTCGTAAAATAAAATACCGCCGGATTGACCGGCAGCGTAAAATATACTAATATAGAAAAGGGAAAAGATATCTGTCCGCCACGGCGGGCGAAAAGGAGACATTATGCTTAACATCAAAAACCTGACCAAAACCTACGGCGAGAAAAAGGCTGTTGACGACCTGACGCTGCATATCGCGCCCGGCGAGATATACGGCTTCATCGGCCACAACGGCGCGGGCAAGACCACAACGCTAAAATCCGTTGTCGGCATTTTGCAGTTCGACGAGGGCGAGATAACAATAAACGGCATCTCGATAAAAGATGACCCGCTCGCCTGCAAAAAAATCATAGCCTATATCCCCGACAATCCCGACCTCTACGAATACATGACGGGAATAAAATATCTGAACTTCATCGCTGATATTTTCGGCGTCAGCGCCGACGACCGCCGCGAGCGCATACATAAATATGCCGATATGTTCGGGCTGACCGCCGACCTCGCGCAGCCCATCTCGGCATATTCCCACGGCATGAAGCAGAAGCTCGCGATAATCTCCGCATGGATCCACGAGCCCAAGTTAATTATCATGGACGAGCCTTTCGTCGGTCTCGATCCCGCCGCATCGCATCTGTTAAAAGGCATGATGCGCGAGGTCTGCAACTCCGGCGGCGCAATATTCTTCTCGACCCATGTGCTCGAAGTTGCCGAAAAGCTCTGCGACAAGGTCGCGATAATAAAAAGCGGAAAGCTCATCCGCTCCGGCACAATGGAAGAGGTCAAGGGCGACTCCAGCCTTGAGAACGTGTTCCTCGAACTGGAGGGAGAAGAATGCTGAAAACGCTGATCAAGAAGCAGCTGATGGAGATTTTCCGGATGTATCTTTACGATACGAAGAAAAACCGCAGCCGCTCGAAGGGAAAGATTCTGTTTTCATTCATCCTGTTCGGCATTCTGATGGTGGTCGTGCTCGGCGGAATGTTTGCAGGGCTGGCGGCGGCGAGCTGCGCACCGCTGAGCGAATTGGGCATGAGCTGGATATATTTCATGCTGTTCGGGCTGCTTTCCATATTCCTGGGCGCATTCGGCAGCGTATTCAACACCTATTCCGGCCTGTACCTTTCCAAGGACAACGATTTTCTGCTGTCGCTGCCGATTCCGGTGCGCACGATCATGACGGCGCGGCTGACGAGCGTTTACCTGATGGGGCTGATGTATTCCGCGGTCGTGAGCCTGCCGGCGGTGATCGTGTATCTGTGCGTCGCGCCGTTTACGGTTTCGGCGCTGATCGGCGGAATTGTATATGTATTCATGATTTCGCTGTTCGTAATGGTGCTTTCGTGCGCGCTCGGCTGGGTCGTCGCGAAAATCAGCTTAAAGCTCAAGAACCGGAGCTTTATTACCGTATTCATCTCGCTCGCGTGCATCGGTCTGTATTATTTCTTCTATTACAAAGCGCAGGAAATGATCGCCGATCTGGTTGCGAACGCCGCCGTTTACGGAACGGCGATTCGCGCAAATTTCCAGCCGCTGTACGTATTCGGCAATGCGGCAACGGGCGATTGGGGCTCGATGGCGCTTCTGAGCGCGTTTACGCTGATTCTGTTCGTCGTCACGTCGCTGGCGCTGGAAAAGAGCTTCCTTTCCATCGCCACCGCGACCGGAAAAACGGACAAAGCTGTGTATCACGAAAAGCGCGCAAAACTGCGCTCGGTTTCGGGCGCGATGCTTTCAAAGGAATTCAGGCGCTTTACCTCCAGCCCGAATTATATGCTAAACTGCGGTCTGAGTGCGCTCTTCCTCCCAATTGCCGCAATCGCGATGATCTTAAAGGGCAGCGCGCTGATCGACGCCGTAAAAATGATGTTCGGCGGCGATGCGAGCGCATTGCCAATCCTGCTTGCCGCGGCGATTTGCCTGGTTGCAAGCATGAACGATTGCGCCGCGCCGAGCGTTTCGCTTGAGGGCAAAAATCTGTGGCTCGCACAGTCGCTGCCCGTGTCCGCGTGGACGTCGCTGCGCGCAAAGCTTCGCGTTCAGCTGATCATTACGCTGCCGGGCGTGGCGCTGTGCGGCGTGTCCGCGGCGATTCTCTGTCCCGGAAATGCGCCGGAACGCGCAATGATCGTCGTATTCCCGATTGTGTTCTGCGTGCTGACTGCGCTGATCGGTCTGTCGGTCGGTCTGAAGACCGCAAACGTAAACTGGACAAACGAGCTGATGCCGGTAAAGCAGTCGCTGGGCGTATTCATTGCGCTGTTCGGCAGTTGGCTTTTGTCGATCGCATTCGGCGGGCTGTGGTTCCTCGCCGCCGGCAAAATGAGCGGCAGCGCATATATGCTGATCGCGACGCTCGTCGCGCTGATTCCGGCTGTTCTGTTGTACAGATGGCTGAAAACCCGCGGCGCGAAGGCGTTTGCGGAGCTGTAAACGAACAGTCTCCTCGCATCCACTTGCGAGGGGACTTAACTGTATTCGGAAAGAGGAATATTGCATTCCCGTCTGCCATGGAAAAAGAATAGACGTGCAAAAAAGGACAGCGCAACACCGTTACGGATCTGGAAGGCGGGCAGGTCGCGGATTTTTTGCCGTTTGCACCGCAAACGGCGGCGGGTTTCTTTCCCCATCGGTCGCGCTGGACTGTCATGAATCTCTGAAGCTGAACGTGGGCGATCTGCTCTATACGAACCTGTACCGCCCGATGTTCCGAATCGTTTCAGACGATGTATGCGCACACGACCTGCTTTTTCCCTCCTGCCGTCCGGAAATGTACGTTTTTTATCAAACAAAAAGGCGCAGCCGTCGAAAGCCGCGCCTTTTTCATATTCACACAATCGCGCCGCTGAACGCGATTGCCAGTCCCAATATGCGAATGGAATCCTGCGCCGGATAGGAAAACACCATCGGCGCATACTTTGCGTTTTCGCTCACGAGGCGCACGCCGTTCGGAATATGGTATACGCGCTTGAGCGTCGCCTCTCCGTCGATCACTACAGCGGCGATCTGCCCGTCGAGCACATCTTCCTGCGCGCGAATGAATACGAGGTCGCCATCCTGAATGCGCGCGCCGATCATGCTGTCTCCGTGCACGCGCAGCGCGAAATCGCATTTTTCCTCTCCGGCAATCGGCGCGTAGACCTCCGTCTCCTCCGCACACTGAATCGGCTTTCCTGCCGCAATTTCGCCCAGTACCGGAATTCTCCGCTTGCATATGGGCACGATTTCCGTCTCTTCCAGCGCGTCCTCCCGCAGCCGCGCCGCACGCCTGGCGCTCGTCTCGCCATAAAGCGTTTCCAGCGGACAGTTCAGCGCCTGTGCCAGTCTGCGCAGCGTCTGCCCCGTCGGATTGCGCGTCTCGCCGTTGAGCAGCTTGTTAATCGTTCCCTTCGGTATGCCCGAGCGCTCCGACAGTGCTTCCGTCGTCAGCCCGTTTTCCGCCTTCAGCCGCAGCAGACGTTGGCGCAAATCCATACTGTTCACCCCTTTGATCATATTTTACCATGATTTTTTCATTCCCGCAACCGGCAACACAATTTTTAGCATTGTGTTCTATTGACTATACCATTTGATTGTGATATGATTAAATTAACCGTTTTCGGTTAATTTCAAATGAATACCGCATTTGCGGTTGAATAAATCATTGGGGGGTAATCAATGGAATTCAAGGACATGGTAGAATGGCTGAGTCAGGTAACGGCACTGAAGCGTGAAATCGACGATCTTTCCCAACGGATTGCAGCGCTGGAATGGGAGGCGCGCGGATGCCGCGGGCGAATCTCGGGGCTTCCCCACCCGCGCGCGGAAACGGAAAGCGCAATCGCCGCCAAAGCGGAAGCGCTGCGGGCAAAAATGGACGCGCGGCGTCTGGAGCGTATGGAGGAGCTCGGCAGACTTTACGCATTCATCGACGACATTCCGAACGCGCGGCTGCGGCTGATTTTCTCGCTGAGGTATTTAGACGGGCTTACGTGGCAGCAAATCGCGTTCAAAATCGGCGAATACGACGAGCAGATCCCACGCCGTCTCCACAATCAGGCGCTGAAGCGAATGCTCGGCTGCGATCGCGCGGGCTGAATCGTTTTTTTCTCGCGAAGGGGTATTGTTTTTAACCATATTGTGATATAGTAAAACCAGCATGGATCGGAGGGATGAGATTTGTCGCGCAAGGAAAAAGTGCTGCACAGTACCATGCTGGTCACTCTGGTAATCATTCTGAGCAAAGCGATCGGCTTCGGCCGCGATATGGTCACGACCGCCTATTTCGGGCGAACGATGGAAAACGACGCGTATGTCTCGGCGTACAGCCTGTTCTATCTGCCGGTGCTTCTGTTCAATTCGTGCATTTCGGCAACGTTGATTCCGATGTACGTTTCGGAACGCAGCAAATACACCCTGAAGCATTCCAATCGCTTCGCGAGCAACGCGATCAACCTGTTCGCGCTGCTCGCGCTGATCGTGAGCGCGGTCATGTTCGCGCTGGCGGAGCCGCTGGTGAAGCTGGTGTACCACGGCTTCCCCGCCGAGAAAATCGCGCTGACAGCGGAGCTGACGCGTATCATGGTGTTGGCGCTGGTATTCAACGTCGCCTCGATCGCGGTTTCGAATATGCTCAACGCGATGGAAAAGTACATTGCGGCGCAGCTGACCGGCTTTCCGCTGAGCCTGTGCGTAATCGTCGCGTCGGTCGCATTTTCGGGCAGGTTTGGCATTCGCGCGGTCGCGTGGGGCGTATTTGCGGCGAATATTCTGCAGCTTTTGATCCTGATCCCATTCCTCAATGGATGGTTCCGCTACACGCCGGAGCTAAATCTGCGCAACGAGCGCTTTAAGACGCTCGCAAAGCTCTCGCTGCCGGCGATGCTCTCGATGGGCGTAAGCGAGCTGAACCACATGATCGACCACGCGCTCGCATCCGGTCTTCCGGAGGGCACGCTGACCTCGATGACAAGCGCATACCGGCTGATTACGTTCTTGCAGGGTATCCTGATCGTACCACTGACGACGATCATGTTCTCGAAAATGAGCGTGAAGGTTGCCGAAAACAACGAACGTGGCGCGCTGAAGATGTTCAAAAAGAGCGCGACGACGCTTCTGATGTTCGTTCTGCCGATCGTCGGTATCGGCGCGGTGCTGAGCGTGGATGTGATCAAGTTCGCGTATATGCGCGGCAAATTTACGCTTGAAGACGTAAACGTCACGGCGGGCATTCTGCTGTTCTATATCGTCGGTCTTCCGGCATTCGGAATGCGCGATTTTCTGAGCCGTATGTTCCACGCGCTGAAGGACACGAAAACGCCGTTCCGCGTGTCGTGCATGGTGGTCGCGATCAACGTCGTTCTGAATTTCATCCTGCGCGCGGTGATGGGCGCGAACGGTCTGGCGTTCGCAACGTCGATCGCGGGCTATTGCGGAACGGCGGCGATGATCATCCTGCTTCGCAAGCGTTTCGGGCGGATCAGGCTGAAGCGCACGGCGATTGAGCTTGCAAAGATCCTGACCGCAACGGCGATCAGCGTGGTGGTCTGCATCGTCATGAACCGGATCATTCCGGATACGGTCGGAACGATCAAAGTCATGCTGCGCCTGATGCTCTGCGCGGGCGTATCGCTGATCGCATATGCCGCAAGCGCGTACGCGCTGCGCGTGCGCGCACTGAGAAGCGTAATGAAGAGATTTACAGGAAGAAAGCAATAAAGGAGTGAAACCCGTGCAGGAAGAAGAACGCCTGATTACGACCGGCTTTCGCCAGGAAGATGAGGACGCGGAGCAATCGCTGCGCCCGCGGACGCTTGCCGATTACTTCGGTCAGGAAAAGCTGAAGGAAAGCCTGAGCGTCTATATGCAGGCGGCAACGGCGCGGCGCGAACCGCTGGATCACATTCTGCTTTACGGTCCGCCGGGGTTGGGCAAGACGACGCTCGCGGGCATCATCGCCTCCGAAATGGGTCACAATATCCGCGTAACAAGCGGCCCCGCGATTGAGCGCGCCGGGGATTTGGCGTCGATTCTTACAAATCTGAACGCCGGCGACGTGCTGTTCATCGATGAAATTCACCGTCTGAGCCATTCGGTAGAGGAGGTGCTCTATCCGGCGATGGAGGATTACGCGCTGGACATCATGATCGGCAAAGGGCCGAGCGCACGCTCAATTCGGCTGGATTTGCCGAAATTTACATTGATCGGCGCAACAACGCGCGCCGGTATGCTCACCTCCCCGCTGCGCGACCGCTTCGGCATCAGCTTCCGGCTCGAATTGTACACGCCCGAACAGCTGGCGGTCATCGTGAAGCGCTCGGCAAAGATTCTGAAAATCGAATGTGACGACGACGGCGCGCTGGAAATCGCGTCGCGCTCGCGCGGAACGCCCCGAATTGCCAATCGCTTCATTCGCCGCGTGCGCGATTTCGCCGAAGTGCGCGGCACGGGCAAAATCGACGTAAACGTCGCCCAGGAAGCGCTCGATATGCTGGAGGTGGACGAGCTCGGGCTCGACCGCACGGATCGCACGATGCTGCGCGCGATGATCGAGAAATTCGGGGGCGGTCCCGTTGGACTCGACACATTGGCGGCGACCACCGGCGAGGATGCTGCGACGATCGAAGACGTTTACGAGCCATACCTGCTTCAGCTGGGCTTTCTGATGCGAACGCCGCGCGGTCGCGTCTGCACGCAGGCGGCGTACGATCATATGGGCATTCGAATGCCGAAACCCGCTGCAAATCCCAATCAGGTGAAGATGGATCTGTGAACCTATTTGCGTAAACATACGTCTAAATGGAAGAAAATTCCGTTTGGAGGGCGTCGGCATGGCAATCGTTCGCAAATTTACGGATCGCTGTCTTCCCTACGTAATCGCTGTATGGCTGATTGCGCACGCAGTACTTGACTCGCTGAATTACGTGCCGCACGCGGACGCGGGCTTTGGAACGCTGCTCGCTTCAATCGCCGCAGCAATATATTCGAGCTTCCGAATCGCATTCGCGCGCGAAAAAAGCGTTCGAATCGCGCACATCGTGCTGCTGATCGTCGCGCTGCTCTGCGCGTGGTACGCAAATCAGCTTCCGTTCTGCCCGATATGCGACGGCGTGGATTCGCCTTTGATGCGCTGGCTCTTTCCCGAATGGCTGAAGGAAGGAACGTCGCTGCAATGAAGATTGCGAATCTCGCCTGCTTTGCAATCGCGGCGCTGATGCCGGTATTCTGCTGGATTGACCGCGCGAATTGCGGGCCGCATTCGCTGGGAATGAGCTATCTTGCCATCATTCTCCTTGTCATTGCGGCGGTGCTGTTCGCACTTCTCGCGCCGGTTCGATGCAAATGGGCGCTGCTGGTTGGCTGCGCGGCGATCATCGCTTCTGCAATCCTCTGCGGTCGGATGACCGCGGACTGGACGTATTGCCCCGAATGCCGCGCGATGCTGTCCTGGATTCGTTTACTTTGAAAATAAGGATGAATTTATATGAAGCTTTCCGATTTTATGTATGACCTGCCCGAGGAGCGCATCGCGCAAACGCCGGTCGAGCCGCGCGACCACAGCCGGCTGATGGTGATTCACCGCGATACCGATCAGATCGAGCATAAGCATTTCTATGATGTGATCGATTACCTGAATCCCGGCGACGTGCTGGTGATCAACGACACGCGCGTGATTCCCGCGCGTCTTTACGGCGAACGGCCCACCGGCGGCGCGTGCGAGGTGCTTCTGCTCCGCCAGCTTGCGCCGAAGAAATGGGAAACGCTGGTCAAGCCCGGCAAAAAGCTGAAGCCCGGCGCGGAAATCGTATTCGGCGACGGCAGACTGCGTGGGCGCGTGCTGGAAACGACAGACGTGGGCGGGCGAATCGTCGAATTTGAATGTGAAGGTACGTTCGAGGCGGCGCTGGATGCGCTGGGCGAAATGCCGCTGCCGCCGTATATCCACGAGCAGCTCGAGGATCGCGAGCGGTATCAGACCGTTTACGCGCGTCATGAAGGCTCCGCCGCCGCGCCGACCGCGGGACTGCATTTTACGCCGGAGCTGCTTAATCGCATTCGCGAAAAGGGAATCGACGTCGTTCCGGTGCTGCTGCACGTGGGGCTCGGCACGTTTCGTCCGGTCAAGGTCGAAAATATCGAGGAGCATCATATGCACTCGGAGTATTTCGAGGTGACGGAGGATGCGGCGAAGCGCATCAACGCCGCCCGCGAACGCGGCGGGCGAATCGTCGCCGTGGGCACGACGAGCGTACGAAC
>OLPR01001452.1_pt1 | contig 19442 bp, 19 predicted proteins | sample 1672761 | NCBI WGS metagenome assembly OLPR01 (sample SAMEA3136721, study PRJEB25190) | human gut metagenome | biome: human gut; feature: human-associated habitat; material: faeces | place: Austria | collected 2013 | reverse complement strand
AAGTGCGGCGGTTCCCTGGGCGCGACCGGCTGCGTCAGCTGGAAGTTTGAGCGCAAGGGTGTGATCGTCGTCGACAATTCGAAGGGGCTGGACGAGGACGAACTGATGATGCTCGCGCTCGATTGCGGTGCTGCGGATGTTGAAATGGACAGCGACAGCGCGGTGATCTACACAGATCCCGCAGATTTCTCCGCTGTGCGCGATAAGCTGGAAGCGGCGGGTTGTACGTTCCTGTCTGCGGAGCGCGCGATGATTCCGACAACCACGACTGCGCTGCCGGACGAAGAATCTGTCGAAAAGGTTACGCGTCTGCTTGATTGGCTCGAGGATTACGAAGATACCGAGAGCGTCTATCACGATGCGGAGCTCCCTGAAGAAGAGGACGAAGACGAATAAACCCTATCAAAATGAAAGGACGGAAACTACGTTTCCGTCCTTTTCGCATATAAAGTTTATACATAGTTGATAATCAGCGCATAAAATTCTGTATGCACCGTAAAAATGAGGGGGTAGCGCAATGGCAAAGACAATCGGCATCGATCTGGGAACGACCAATTCCTGCGTAGCAGTCTGCGAAGGCGGCGAAGCGCAGGTCATTCCAAATTCGGAGGGCGGACGAACCACACCGTCGGTCGTTGCGTTTACGAAAAACGGCGAACGCCTCGTAGGGCAAATCGCAAAGCGCCAGGCGGTGACGAACGCCGGACGCACGATTCAATCGATCAAACGCGATATGGGTTCGAACAAGCGCGTGAATATCGACGGCAAAAAGTATTCTCCGCAGGAAATTTCTGCGATGATCCTGATGAAATTAAAGGCGGACGCGGAAGCCTATCTCGGCGAAAAGGTTTCCGACGCCGTGATTACCGTGCCCGCATATTTTTCGGACGCGCAGCGGCAGGCGACTAAGGATGCGGGCACGATCGCCGGACTGAATGTCAAGCGCATTATCAACGAGCCGACAGCTGCCGCACTCGCTTACGGCATCGATCGCGAAGAGCCGCAGAAGATCATGGTTTTCGACCTGGGCGGCGGCACGTTCGACGTATCGATTCTCGATATCAATTCGGACGTGATCGAGGTGCTCGCGACGGCAGGCAACAATCGCCTCGGCGGAGACGATTTTGACGCGCGCATCGCCGATTATCTGATCGACGAATTCAAACGTGAACAGAAGATTGACCTGCGCCGCGATCCGGTTGCAATGCAGCGCGTGCTGGAAGCGGCGGAGAAGGCGAAGATCGAGCTGTCCGGCGTGATGACCGCAAGCATCAATCTCCCGTTCCTGACCGCCGATCGCGATGGTCCAAAGCACATGGAGGCTACGCTGACGCGCGCGAAATTCGACGAGCTGACACGCGATCTCGTGGATGCGACGATGGGTCCTGTCCAACAGGCGATGGCGGATTCAGGGCTGAAGCCGTCTGATCTCGGAAAGGTGCTGCTGGTTGGCGGTTCAAGCCGAATTCCTGCTGTTCAGGAAGCCGTCCGCCGTTTCACCGGCAAGGAGCCGTTCCACGGAATCAATCCGGACGAATGCGTTGCGATGGGCGCGGCACTGCAGGGCGGCGTGATGGCGGGCGAGGTGAAGAATCTGCTGCTATTGGACGTTACGCCGCTGTCGCTCGGCATTGAAACGGTTGGCAATGTATTTTCGAAGATTATCGAGCGCAATTCGACGCTGCCGATCGAGCGCAGCCAGATTTTTACCACGGCGGCGAGCTTCCAACGCGCGGTGGAGGTACACGTGCTGCAGGGCGAGCGAATGATTGCGAGCGAAAACAAAACGCTCGGCAAATTCCGGCTGAACGGCATTCGACCCGCAATGCGGGGTGTTCCGCAAATCGAAGTCAAATTCACGATCGATACGAACGGCATTGTTCACGTGTCGGCGAAGGATTTGGGCACCGGCCGCGAACAGGCGATTACGATCGCGAATTCCTCCAATCTCAGCCGCGAGGAAATTGAGCGCGCAATGCGCGATGCGGAAATCTATACCGCGGAGGATGCAAGGAAACGCGCGGAGAGCGATTTGAATCATCGCTCGGACGATTTGATTCAGCGTGCGGAAAGCCTCATGCGCAAATGCTCGAAGGATGAACGAAAAGCGCTCGGCGAAAAGTTGGACGCGGTTAAGCGCGCGCGCCGGCGCGACGATTCCGCTACACTCGAGCAGGCGCTGAACGCGCTGGAGGATGCGATGAAATCCGCGAAAACCACTGATGACGACGGCGCGTATTCCGCCGATTATGAGCAGGAAAGGTAAAATTGTTTGCGAAGAAGCGCAAATTGATGTTGCGTTTACAATCGTGCGATATAATAAAATCATAGAAGGGAGTGGCGCGGTATGTTCGGCTATATCGTGCCGAATCAGTCGCTCTTGAGCGATGCGGACAAACAGCGTTTCCGCGCGGCATACTGTGGGCTTTGCCGAACGCTGCGCAAGCGGCATGGGCTGATTGGCAGTGCGACGCTGAGCTACGATCTGACGTTTCTGGCGCTTTTGCTGGGCGCGCTCTACGAGCCGGAGGAAAGCGCGGGTGAGGAGCGCTGCATCACGCGGCCGGTGAAAAAGCATCTGTTCGCATTCAGCGCGCCGTATGAATACGCGGCAGATATGAACGTGCTGCTCGCGTATCATAAGCGAATGGACGATTGGCTGGACGATCGCGATCTCGCCGCACGCAGTCAGGCAGGGCTTCTGAAGCGCGCCTATGAGCGCGCGTCGAAGCAGTATCCGGCGCAGTCGCAGGCGATTGAAAATTGGCTGAAAGGCATCCATGAAATCGAGAAGCGCACGGATCGCTGCATCGATTTGCCCGCGAACGCGACGGGGCGAATGCTCGGGCAGATATTCGCCGCGCGCGATGATTTTTGGAGCGAAAATCTGAATCAGATCGGCGACGGGCTGGGGCGATTCATCTATCTGATGGATGCCTACGACGATCTTCCGACGGATCTGCGCCGCAATCGGTTCAATCCGCTGAAACCGTATCGCGAAGACGCGGACTTTGAAAAAATGTGCTATGACGCGATGAAAATGGCGGTGGCGGACAGCGCGGAAGCGTTTGAACGCCTTCCGATTCTGAAAGACGTCAATTTATTGCGCAATATACTGTATTCGGGCGTTTGGAGCCGCTATGCGGCGATTCAAAACAAGCGCAATCCGGAGAAAAAAGGAGCAAAATAATGCAGGATCCCTATCGCGTATTGGGCGTTTCCCCCGATGCAACGGAGGATGAGATCAAAAAAGCCTATCGAAACCTCGCGAAAAAATATCATCCGGACGTAAACAACGGTTCCGCTGAAGCGGAAGCGCGGATGAAGGAGGTCAACGAGGCGTATTCAACCGTTATGAAGATGCGCCGCGAAGGAACGTCGTCGGGCTATCAAAGCGGCTATCAGGGTACTTATTCAGGCTATCAGGGCGGCTATTCGGGCTATCAGAGCAGCTATTCCGGCGCGGGCACGCAGGAACTGAACGCCGCGCGAAATTATATACGAAACGGCTATTATGCCGAAGCGATGCAGGTGCTTTCAGGAATCAGCGAGCGCAGTGCGGAATGGTATTACCTTTGCGGCGAAGCGAATTACGGTATGGGCAATCGCATCGCGGCGTTAAATTACGCGCGACAGGCGGTTCAGATGGATCCGAACAATATGGCGTATCGCTCACTGCTGGATCGTCTGGAGGGCAATACGCATTTTTACGAAACGAACGGCAGCGATTTCGGCTTCCGCGGCGCGAATACGATTTGCGGCAATCCGTGCGTATCCTGCTGCGCGCTGAATCTGTGCGCAAGATGTCTGTGCGGTGGCGGATGCTATCCGTGCTGGTGCTAAAGGGGGAAAAGAAATGTCATTCTGGAATCGATTCAAAGAGAGTGTACGCCGGTTTATGGTTGGGCGCAACGGCGTGGATGAGCTTTCTCACGCGCTGGTCATGTTGGAGCTCGTCGTGATGATTTTGACGATGTTTTTGCCGAGTACGTTGATCAGTCTGGTCGGCATGATCATCGCAGTATTCACGCTGTACCGTATTTTTTCGCGAAATATCGCCAAACGCCAAACGGAAAACGCAAAATATGTCGCGTTCCGCCGCGATTTTTCGACGAACGTCAGCCAGGCTTGGAATCGCCTGAAAAATATCCGCAAGTATAAGTATTTCAAATGTCCGGAATGCCACGCGATGCTGCGCCTGCCGCGCAAGGTTGGCGAAGTAACCGTGACGTGTGGAAAATGCAAGCATCAATTCAAAATGAAAGCGTAACGGGGGAAGAATATGAAGCAGCACATCGATACCGCGCCGGTCTGGGACGCCTACCGCCAGGACTGCGAATGCCCGCTTTGCGCGATTAAGGCAAAGCTTGAAGCTTCGAATGTTCAGTATTTCCTTGGCGAATCCGTGATGGAACCCGATCAGCGCATCGAAGTCAACCAGAAGGGCTTTTGCGCGCGTCATTTTCGCCAGCTTTACGATGCGGGTAACCGTCTGGGGCTGGGTCTGATGACGGATACGCACATCAAGGAAATGTTGCGCTCGCTCCGCAGGCACGCACAGGCGATGAAAGAAGCCGCAGCCGCGGAAGCCGGAAAACCGATCTATAAGCGCATCGGATCCAAACGCGGACTCGGTATGACGGAGGAAGCGGAACGCGCGCTTGAATTCAGCGGCAAATGTGTGATGTGCGAGCGGGTGCGCGAAAACATGGATCGCTATCTTTATACGACGCTGTATATGTATCGCCATGAGCCGGATTTTCCGAAACTGTTCGCAGAATCGAAGGGACTTTGTCTCGAACATTATCGCGAAATTCTCGCGATGGCGCCGAAACACCTGTCGGGCGAAGATCTGGTTCGATTCACCGGAACGCTTACGGATCTCGAGGTCGCAAATTTTGAGCGCCTTGAAAAGGAAGTCGAATGGTTTACGCTCAAATTTGATTATAAAAACGAGGATAAACCGTGGGGCAACAGCCGTGATGCCGTCAAGCGCGGCGTAAACAAGCTGCGCGGAAATTTAATCGAATAGCGCTTGATTTTCCGCCGCTTTGCGTGTATAATAAATGATATGTGGAAAGGGGAGGCGGAACGCGTGGCGGAGCGGATGTGCGTGCTGGTTGATGGAAAAATCTGCGACGATTGCGGAGAATGCAAGCGCTGCGATCTGGATCCCGAAAAGATTTGCGATAACTGTATGAAATGCGTGTTTGACGGCGCAGATTACCGCGCAATCGCAATCGACGAGATTATCGATGATGGAACTGGCACGGAAGAATTCGGCAAAAATGTCGATCGTGACGACGATGATTTCATTCTATAAAGCGAATCGCCGCCCGGAAGGGTATACCGGACGGCATTTGCTTATTTGCTATATCTATGCGTAAAAGACAGCTTTTGCGAAATGATATGCTCGAAAACGACGTTCAGGAGGCTTAAATGGCAACTTACAGCGAATCCCGCGCAAACGAACTGGCGATTTTGACGCGCGATGTTTTGAAGGAACTTCCAGAGGCTTGCGGCGATTTCATTCAGTCGATCGCTTTTACGACGCAGCCGCTCACCAGATATGTTTATTCCGGCGATCTCAAGCTGTTTTGCGAATATCTCGTCGCAGAAATTCCGCGCTATGCCGATAAAACCGCATCGACGCTTACGGTCGACGATTTTGCTGCCGTAACGGCGCGAGATCTTCGCACATACCTGCAATACCTTGATTTTTACATCAAGGACGATCGCGAGCGCTCGAATTCGGATTACGGAAAAATGCGCAAGCTCGCCTCTCTGCGCAGCTTTTACGAATATATGTTCAAAAACGAACTAATTAAAACAGATGTAACAAAGCTGGTTGATATGCCTAAAATCCACGAAAAGCCGATCCTCCGCATGGAAATCGATGAGGTCGCGCGGATGCTCGATTACGTTGAAACCGGCGAAACGCAAACCGAACGCCAGAAAAACTACAATAGACACACACGTACACGCGATTTGGCGATTCTATCGCTGTTTCTGGGCAGCGGTATTCGCGTCAGCGAGCTGGTCGGCTTGGATTTGATGGATGTAGATTTTTCGATCAACAGCTTTCTGATCACGCGCAAAGGCGGCGGCAAGGCCATTCTCTATTTTTCCGACGAGGTCGCTACACCACTGAAGGCGTATATCGCGCTGCGCAATGAGATGTCGCCCGCGCCCGGCAGCGAAAACGCGCTGTTTCTGTCGCTTCAGAACAAGCGAATTTCCGTACGCGCGGTTGAAATCATGGTCAAAAAGTACGCGACCGCCGCTGCGCCGCTCAAAAAGCGCCTCAGCCCGCACAAGCTGCGCTCGACGTTTGGCACGAATTTGTATCATGAGACCGGCGATATTTATCTTGTCGCCGACGTACTCGGCCATAAAGATGTAAACACAACGAAGCGCCACTATGCCGCAATGACCGACGAACGTCGGCGGCTTGCAGCGAAAAAGGTGCGCCTGCGCGACGATGAGGACGAGAATTAGCCACGATTTTTGCGAATTTCGCCCGTCGCCAGTTCGTCGCAGCGATTGTTCAGTGGATTATCGGCGTGCCCCTTGACCTTGATCCATTCGATTTTGTGGATATTCGAAAGACGCAGCAGCTCCTGCCATAAATCCTGATTCTCAACCGGCTTTTTGTCTGCCTTGAGCCAGCCACGGCGCACCCAGTTTTCCAGCCAGTGCTGGCGAAAGGCATTCACAAGATAGCTTGAATCCGAATAAACCTTGACCTCACACGGCTCCTTGATGCGGGTCAGAGCCATGATCGGTGCAGTCAGTTCCATGCGGTTGTTGGTCGTGCGCGGTTCGTAACCGGCGAGCTCGAGTTTTTGCTCGCGGAAAATCAGAATCGCCGCCCAGCCGCCCGGACCGGGATTGCCGGAGCAAGCGCCGTCGGTGTAAATCGTAATCTGCTTCAAATTTATTCTCCTTTGATCGTCTCGATAAGGGCGTTCGCATTGGCGCGATGGGCGGCAAAATAGCCCTCCGCGCCTTCTTTTTCGGTATGCGTGTTCATGCAATCGATTTTTGCGATGGCATAACCCGCATCCGAAATCGCATTGACCAGCTTGAGCGGCGCCTGCTTTTCAATCAAAACGACGTCAACCTGCGATTCCGCAAGCACATTCAGACAATCGTCGATTTCTGATCCATACAGTGCTTGTCCGCATTCACGCTCGACCGTACAAACGGCATCCATTCCGTACATTTTCGCCACATAAAACAGCGGTTCAGCCAGAATTGCAGCGCGTTTTCCATTGAGAATGGATGCTTTTGCGAGCAATTCATCGCGCAGTGCGGTCAATTCCTCGATTGCGCGATTGGCATTTTTGTGATAAAGCTCCTCATAATCCGGATCAAGTACAGAAAGGCCGGATTCGGCATTTTCGATCATCCGAATCGCGCCGTCGATCGACAGATACAGATACGGATTCGCGCCTTCGAAATGCGATTCATCTTCATCTGAATGCCCCTGATAGAGATCGAGTCCTTCCAGCAGCTTGAGTGCGGCGATTTGAGTGTTGGATTCGCTTGTAAGGGCGTCGGCAAAACTTTCAAGTCCGGAACCGGCGAGCACGACCGCATCCGCCGAATACGCAAGCAAATACAAATCGCGGTCGGAAATCTGGTAATCGCGCAGACAGCCGTCCTGCGGTTCGACGAGACAATGAATCGTCATATCCGGTACATCGCGCGTAACCAGGCTCGTCAGCGCGTAGATCGGATAAAACGACGAGTAGATCGTCAGGTTCTTTTCTGTTTCTTCGACAATCGATTTGCAGCCGCTAAGCGTGCAAACAAGAATCGTTATCATAAGCAAAAGACGCTTGAATTTATTTTGCTTCATTTCAGAATTATCCTCATGCGTTTTTTTTATTGTATCATAGAAATGTAAAAGCGACAAGCTTGAAATCCGGCGTTAGTCCACATAAATTAAACAGACTAACACCGGATTATAACAGACTATGGTCTATCAATCAACAGATGAAGTATATTAATAACAGACTATGTTCTAATTATCACCACATCTGAACGATTTCAACGCCTGTAAAATAGTGTTTGATGATCTCTTCGGCGTTTTCTCCATCCTCCGCGAGCGCGTATGCGCCCCACTGCGACATTCCAACGCCGTGCCCGAAGCCGCGTCCGGTAAATGTGATCGTATCGTTTTTGAAATCGACGGAATCGATCAACGTGCTCTTCAGTTTGTTCGCGCCAATAGCAATTCGAAACGACGGCGCGGAAACCCTCTGACCATTGACGGCAAAGTTTTTTGCCCGACCAGACTCTCCCCTTTCGCCGATTTCAAAGCTTTCAATCGAGGAAAGCTTCAGACCTGCGTCCGCGCACGCTTTTCTGACCTGATCCGCCGTAAAACTCGCTTTCCAATTTTTTACATTGTCTGGCGCTTTTTCCGAATCGTTGGATTCCACGACAGATAGATAATCTGGATCGTCCTTCTGATAGTCCAGTGCGACGCTCGGCAATTCTGTTTTTCCGCCGGCGTGTGCAAAAAACCATGCGTATGGATATTCGCCGTTCGCCGTCATGACGAGCCCCTTCGTTTCATTCACGGCTTCGCGGATGCGATCGTTGATATTCTCGGGCGCATACGCCTGAGCCTCGCTTACATCCGTAGAAATGTCTGCGCCGGAATATTTTGAAGATTTCGTATCACAGAATTTCAGAACGAACGTGCGTGCGAGAATTGCCTGAGCTTTCAGCGCTTCGATCGGCCAATCATTTTTCATTTCGCCGGCGATTACACCCGCGACGTATTTCTCGATCGATTCTTCGAGAACGGCGCTTTTGCTTACGTCGTAGACCTTGAGAATCGGTTCGCCGTTCGCGTTGGTATTCAGTTTTTCAGGCAAAGCGGGAATTTTCGCGCTCGATTCCGGTGTTTTCATGCATCCAGAAAGCACGATCACGATGAAAATAGACAAAAAAAGAAGCCGAATTGCGTTGCGCATGATCATCACCTCGCGGTTAGTATGCGTCAATCCGGCTTTCATATTCGCTTTTCAGGAAATCAGACCGAGTGCGGCGATTGCTTCCGCGACCGTTTCAACGCCGATCAGCGTTGCGCCGTGATCGCTGCGGACGGAGCGCAGGTTTGCTTTGGGCAAAATGATACGCTGAAAGCCCATCCGCGCGCATTCGGCAATGCGGCGTTCCGCCTGTGGAACCGCGCGAATTTCGCCCGCGAGACCGATTTCACCGATTACTGAGCAATCCGAATCAATCGGGCGATTCTTAAACGACGACGCGACTGCCGCGCACAGCGCCAGATCCGCAGCAGGCTCCGTGATCGACATACCGCCGGCGATGTTGATGTACACATCCTTGTCATACAGCCTGAATCCTGCACGCTTTTCCATAACGGCGAGCAGCAGGGCAAGGCGTCCCTGATCCATGCCGCTTGCCATGCGGCGCGGATTGCCGAATACCGTCGTCGCGACGAGCGCTTGAACATCGGTCAAAAACGGACGCGAGCCCTCCATTGCCGCCATAACCACGCAGCCGCTTGCGTCGTGCGCACGTTCGGAAAGCAGCGCTTCGCTCGCATTTGGCACTTCGATCATGCCCTCAGATGCCATTTCGAACATTCCAAGTTCGTTGACCGACCCGAAGCGGTTTTTGACTGCGCGCAGCAGGCGATACTGATGCTGCCGGTCGCCCTCGAAATAAAGCACCGCATCCACCATGTGTTCGAGAATGCGCGGTCCGGCAATTGAGCCTTCCTTTGTAACGTGACCGACCAGAAACACGCTGCAGCCGCTGTTTTTCGCAAGGCGCATCAGGAGCGACGCACATTCGCGCACCTGAGATACGCTGCCGGGTGCGGACGCGATTTCGGGTAAATACATCGTCTGAATCGAGTCGATCACCATAACCGACGGCGAAAGCTGCTCCATCCGCTTGGAAACGCCGTTTACATCGTTTTCAGAGAGGACGTAAAAGCCCGCGCCGCTCGCGCCGAGGCGATTCGCGCGCATTTTGATCTGCCGTGCGGACTCCTCACCGGAGACGTAAAGTACAGTTTCGCCTGCATCTGCGAGATTGGCGCACACCTGCGTAAGCAGTGTCGATTTGCCGATGCCCGGATCGCCGCCGACAAGCACCAGTGAACCGGCGACCAATCCGCCGCCGAGTACGCGATCGAGTTCGCCGATTCCGCAACTCCGGCGTTCGGAGTTTTCATCCGGGATCAGGTCGACACGCAGCGCTTCCGCGTCCGTTCCTGGCGCGCGGCGGATTTTCTTTTCGGGCAGCTTGCTTTCCGGCGCAGCCTGCTGCTCCTCAAGCGTATTCCAGCTGCCGCAGTCCGGACATCTGCCGAGCCAGCGCGGGGTTTCATAGCCGCACTGACTGCATACGTACATTGTTTTTGCTTTTGCCATAACGCACCTCAAAAGCCGTCGAACTGATTGCGCGGGTCTTTGCTGCGGCGCTTTTCACCGGTATCGTCGAGAAATTCAATTTCGAGCTTGTCGAAAGGCACTTCCTCGATAAAATGCTCCGGCAGGAATGCTGTGCGGCGAAAATCGGCGTATTCACGGCGATGCTTTTCCAGCCACATTGGGCACGGAATATCGAAATCGCGGCAAATTTCAACCAGCGAACGCTCTTCGTCGCCCCATGCGCAGTCGATTGTCGTTTGACGGACGATGCGATGATGCCTGATAATCCTTGCCCAGAGACGCGACATGGGGATTCCTCCTCGTTATTCTCCGCCCGTGACGTCCGTCGGGACGGAATTCAGATAGTATGCGATGTGCACGTGAACGCCGAGCGCTTCCTCAGCGAGACAGGTTCCGGCTGCGGAAATTACGTCTCCGCGCGCCACGAACTGCCCGACTTCGACCAGCTCCAGCGTATTCAGCGACGCATAGCGCGCGATTGCGCCGTTTCCGTGGTCGATCACAATCGTATTTCCGTACAGCGGATCATACGCCTTTTCGCGCACCGTTCCATCGGCAATCGCGAGCACCGCTTCGCCGTCCGCGCACGCGAAATCGACCGCAGGATGTGCTTGCCATTGATTCAGCGTTTCAGACCACGCAAGCGCGTCTGCGGAAAACGGCGCGACGATCACTCCCGTCGGCAGCAGCGGTGGAATCGGCGGCTCCTCGGTCGGCGCCGGCGTAATCTGAACGGCGACGGATTGCCCCCGCGGGATTTCAGCCGATTTTGCCGACTGCGCGCGCATATCGCGATAGCGATACGCCGCCGTGCCCAGAAACGCGAGTGCGATGATCAGAATGCCATAATAGCGAATCGTGCCCGCACGTTCGCCACACAGCGCACGGAGATTTTTCATCCAATTCAGCTTTGCGGCGTTTTGAATGAGACGCTTTGCGCGCGCGATCAGAGATTCAGCCAGTTTCTTCATATTCCATCCCTCCACGCATAGAAGTATCGGATGCGTAGAGAAATCTATACCGAAACGGGCAATCAAAAATCAGTTTCTGTGCGGCGCGCGGTTTCGATTAGAGCCGCTCGGTTTTCCCGAAGACGGGCGACCGTTTCTTTTTTCCATTGCCTGGCGACGAAGATATTCCTGGCGGCGACGCTCGTAAAGCTGTTTGCGAGCCTGCGGCGGCGGCTGGCGGAATAGAGGATAATTGCAAGAACCAGCAAGAGAATCACGATTACGAGCAGCACCACCAACGGATTTTCAAACACGCGCAAGAACGGGAATACATCGTAGAGCGTCAGCCTCTCCGGACGCGCTTCGACGCTGCGCGCCGCCGTAACCGATGCGGTGATCGTCTGTCCGTCCGTGGTCGTGTAGGTAAACATACCGATGATCTGACCTTCGGAAATCGGCGCGGTCAGGTCGTCAATCAGCGCGATTGAGGAACGCGTAACGAAGTCGTTCTTCGCGCTTTCGAGCGAATCGCTGTTGCCGGACTGCACCATTCGAACGTAGCTCGGATCGCTGATCTGCGCGATATTCAGCCCGAGATAGCCGTTATAGGGATCATTTTCGCTGGCGTTCGCAATGTGAACGTTGGCAAGGCTCGTGTTCGTCATACCGAACATCTGCTCGAGCGTGTACGGCATATAGCAGGTAAATCCGAAATCAAACAGGCGAATCGTATCGACGAAGCGCTGCGGGTCGTCGCCGCAATGCAGCGAAACGGTAATCAGCGTAACGCCTTCCTTCTCTGCCGCACCGACCATGCACTTGCCTGCTTTGGAGTGCATACCGGTTTTGATTCCAATGCAATCGGCATAATAATAGGAAGAATTCGGGTTGATCAGGTTGTTCGTGCTGGAAACGGTAACTGCGCCGCGCGTGGAAATGTTCATGGTGTACTGCTGCGTTGCGACGATTTTACGGAACGTTTCATTGTGCATCGCGGTCTGCGCAATCAGCGCCAGATCGCGCGCGGTGGTGTAATGGTTATCATCGTGAAGACCGTGCGCGTTTACATAATGCGTGCCGGTGCAGCCGATTTCCTGCGCGCGGGCGTTCATCTTCTCGACAAAAGCCGGGATCGATCCCGCGACGAGCACGGCAATCGCGTTTGCGCCATCGTTGCCGGATTTGAGCATCGTGCCGTAAAGAAGATCGCCGAACGTCATCGTTTCGCCCCTGTAAACGGGAACGAGCGAGCTGTCGGACGTAACGTCCGCTGCCTCCGCGGGAATGGTGACGACCGTATCGAGCGGAATGCCGCTTTCGATACCTAAAAGGAGCGTCATGATCTTCGTCGTGCTCGCGGGATACATCCGTACGCCGTCATTTTTCTGAAACAGAATCTCGCCGGTGTCCGCGTCGATCACGATCGCCGTTTCGCCGTAAAGCTGATCCGGCTGAAGCGCCGCCGGGAAGTTTTTGTTGTAATCCTCGGGCGACGCAAACGCCGACAAAGGCGCAAGCAGACAGCATAATATCGTAAACAGTGCGGCACACTGACGGAAAGCGCGATAATTCATCATGATCCTCCGAAATCTATACATACAAAACGGGCGAAAACACGTCCGCCTGTTTTGTATTATAGCATTAATTCGAGAATTTGTACAGGGTCGCAGAAAATTCTAACATTTACAAATCAACTCTTGAAATAGGATAAGAAAATGTGTATAATAAAAATGACATTTGTATGAACTGCCCGCGCCGATTGCGCGTTCAATTAAAGGAGGATTCTCCATGGCGAGAAAGATTCTGATCGTTGACGACGAGCCGCTGATTGTAAAAGGTTTGAAATATTCTCTGGAACAGGACGGCTATGAAACGGACTCCGCCGCCGACGGCGAGGAAGCTGTGAACAAGTTTTTCGCCGGACAGTTCGATCTGGTGCTGCTCGACGTAATGCTTCCCAAATTCGACGGCATCGAGGTTTGCCAGCGTATTCGCGAAAAGAGCAGCGTGCCGATCATCATGCTGACCGCAAAGGGCGAGGATATGGATAAAATCCTCGGCCTTGAATACGGTGCGGACGATTATATGACCAAGCCGTTCAATATCCTTGAGGTCAAAGCGCGCATCAAGACGATTCTGCGCCGCACGACGATGCAGCACGCGGAGACGAATCAGCGCTCAATCACCGTTCGCGATCTGAAGCTGAATATGAACAACCGTTCCGTTTCCGTCGCCGGACGCGATGTAAATCTGACGGCGAAGGAATTCGACCTTCTTCAGCTGTTCATGACCAACCGCGGCAAGGTCTTCTCCCGCGAGAGCCTTCTGGAAACGATCTGGAAGTACGATTATCTGGGCGATCTGCGCACGGTAGACGTGCACATCCGCCGCCTGCGTGAGAAGATTGAAAAGGTGCCCAGCCAGCCGGAATACATCTTCACCAAGTGGGGAGTGGGCTATTATTTCACTGACAAGGATTAAGAAAAATCTATACTCTGTCCGCTGGAGGATCGTAATCGCCTACCTGCTGATCATCGCTGTCGCCTTTTCCGTGGTGGGCGTATCGCTGATTCAGCTGGTGGGCGAATATATGTTTAATCAGCGCATCAAGGAGGACCAGAGAATCGCCGATTCGCTGGCGGAACGTGTATGCGCTCCTTTTGCTGCGCTGAATGCGTATGAAATGATCGCATGCGCGCGCGAAACGTGTCAGGAGCCTGAAAGCCGCGTACTGATTCTTGATTCGCTCGGCGTGGTGCAGGTCGATACGGATTCAGCACTGAGCGGCGTCCGCCTGAATCTCGCGGAATCGGCGAAGGTTCTCTCCGGATCGGCGTCCGGCTACGGTATTTACGACGCGGGCGCGACCGACGGTCAGCGCGTGACGGCGACGGTCAACGTATTTACCGCCGGAAGCGATATGAAGGGCGTATTCGCATCCGCGATTCACGACGGAGATCGGCTGCTGGGCGTGGCGATTTACGTTTCCCGCGTTCAGGAAATTTACGACAGTCTCCGTGAAATCCAGATGAAGATCCTCGGATGGCTTACGGTGGTCGCACTGATCGTTATCGTAATGAGCAGTCTCGTTCTACGAACGATCACGAAGCCAGTCGGCGAGCTGCGCGAAGGCATCGCGAAGATGAGCGGCGGCGATTTCTCCGCGCGCGTAAACGTCCGCGGCAAAAATGAATTTGCAGAGCTTGCGACGGCGTTTAACGGAATGTCCGAAAAGCTCGAAGCGCTCGATCGTTCGAGAAACCTGTTCGTCTCCAACGCGTCACACGAGCTGAAAACCCCGCTGAGCACGATGAAAATCCTGATTGAAACGATTTTGTATCAGGATCCGATCGACCCGGGCATGACGCGCGAATTCCTTTCAGATGTCAATAAGGAAATCGATCGCCTGAACCGAATCGTTTCCGACCTGCTTACGCTGGTCAATATCGACAGCGGCGGCATGAAACTGAGCCTGAGCGACGTTGATCTTCACGAGCTGCTGCTGGAACAGGTCAAGCGCCTTGCCCCGCTCGCGCGCGAGAACGGCATTGAGCTGGAATGCTCGGCGAAGGAAGCGCTGGAAACCTCCGGCGACGCAGTCAAGCTCCAGCAGGTGATTTACAATGTAATCGACAACGCGATCAAATATACGCCGCGCGGCGGCTCCGTTCAGGCGAGCCTGATCCGTTCCGGCAGGCGCGCGATCATTCGCGTAACCGATACGGGCATCGGAATTCCGCAGGCGGATCTCCCCCACGTTTTCGATCGATTCTATCGCGTAGACAAGGCGCGTTCGCGCGCGACCGGCGGCACGGGACTCGGGCTTTCGATTGTAAAGCAGATCGTCGCGCTTCATGGCGGAACGATCACTGCGGAAAGCGAAGAGGGCAAGGGCTCGACGTTCACGATCGACTTGCCGCTCGCACAGAAATAAGGAGGACGCATGAAAAAACGATTGCTGATATTTGCGATTGCCGCGTGCGTTTTTCTCGGCGGCTGCACGCAAATGCCGACGACGGACGTCGATCAGGAATACGCGCTGCCAACGCCCGCAGCGGAGGAAGCACGCGAAATTCTCGGGCAATCCATCGAATACGCCCCCGTCAGCGTGACGTTCAACTATGTTTCTGGTGATGGCACTTCGTTTTCAACGATCAAGCGCTTTATGACGCCGACGGACACGGAAAATTTCTGCGAAACGGTGCTGAAAACGTTGATGAGCTCGTCTATCGCTTCACAAATGACATTCATTCCGTCCGGAACAGAGATCCGCAGCGTCGAATTCGCGTGCGGCATCGTAACGGTCAATCTTTCACCGGATGCGCTCGGTGTTCAAAGCGAAACGGACACGCTGATGATGCTCGCGTGCCTAACGAATACGCTGCTTTCCATTCCGAACGTAAAGGGCGCGAATATCCTGATCGGCGGTCGACCGGTCGCCATCGCGGAGCTGCCGGTCGGCGTGCGCACGGAAGCGTATGCCGGCATTGCGCCGACGTACGCGCAAATGAATACAGAGAACAGCTATTTTCTCGAACAGGTTACCGGAACGATTCGGCGCAGCGCAGTGCTGTATTTCCCATCGAAAAACGGCGATTGGCTGATTTCCGAAATGCGCGAGCTTGAATTCAACAGCACGGATTACGCCTCGACGCTGATTCGCGCGCTTCGAAACGGCGCGGCGGGGCTGGATTCCGCCGTCGCGCCGCTGCCGGAAAGCGCCGATCTGCTGATCAACAATCCATCAATCGAAATTTCGCGTTCCGGCGAGCGCGTGCTGCTGCTTGAGCTTTCATCGGAAGCGCTGAATTATTGCGCGATGTCCGATTTGCCTGAATGGAAGGCGATTGCGTCGATCGTGCTTACGGTTTCATCGTTCGTGCCGGATATCGACGCGGTGCGGATCACGCTGGACGGCGAGACGCTGACCAGCTGCAAGCTCGGCAACGCGACGCTGAATTTTCCGGATGGTCTGATTCACCGCGCGGACTTCGCCAATCGCATCGGTGGCGCGTTTGCCGCGTATCTGCCGTTAAAGGACGGTTCTCTTGAAAGAACCGAGGGAGCGCTTTCAATGCGTCAGGCGGCATCCCCGCTGAGCGTGCTTGCAACATTATTTGAAATGACGAATGTGCTCGGCGGGAATTCGGCGCTGCCGAAAGATGTTTCCGCGGGCGATATTCTCGGCGTTTCCGTTGAAAACGAGATTTGCACGGTCAATCTTTCGGCGAATTTCTATCGCAAAGCGCTGAATCTGAACGCGGTAGAGGAACGCGCGTGCATATACGCAATGGTCGACACCCTCTGCGCGCTAGACGGCATTCAGGGCGTGTGCTTTCTGGTTGAAGGGCGCGCTGTTGAATCGTTTGCGGGCGAAATTTACCTGAAAACCGTGCTGCTGCCCACCAATCCAATGCCCACGGAAGCAATCGCCGCTGCGACGGTGCAACCCTGACAATTCATTCAAGGAGATGTGAATTGCAATGAAAAAATGTCTCTCAATGCTTCTTATGCTCGTCCTGTTCATGCTTTGCCCGCTTTACGTCATTGCGGAAAGCGACGCGCCGCTGCTTGCCGAGGACGGCTGGTCGTATATCGGCTATTCTTACGGCGGAATCACATTTGCCGTCCCTGCCGACTTCGTGAATTACGATCTGAGTGCATCCGATACGGCGAACGGTTATATTCTCATTGGCGGAAACGACGAATTTGTTCTTCAAATGCGCGTATTTCAGGCGGACGAGCTGACATACGATGAATTCAAAGCGATGGTCGAAAAGACGCCAAGCGCCGAATCCTCCGTGCGCGTAGACGGCGATTCGGAGATTCTGACCTATCGCAATACGCAGCCGAGCGCGAGCAACGAGCTTTACGGCATCGCGATGACGGGCTTGGATGGTCTGTTTTATAAGATCAGCATCTTTACGGGCACGGACGAGGCGTACGGTGAAGACGCTCCCGTTTGGCAAATCGCCGAAACCGTCGGTCAAACCGTGCGGCATCAGGATTTTTCCGATTGGGATATCGAAGGAGCGCCTCAGAGTGATTTGAGTTCATCCATTTCCGATTTCCTGAACCGTTTGATTCAGGGATAAACGCAGAGCATTCTCCGATTGATGTTTCGGAGAATGCTTTTCTATTTACAGTTCGACGCGGATATTGCGCTCGCGTATCCAGAGATTGATCTGAAGGAGATATGCGAGCATTTGCGGGCCGGCCATCAACTGACCGAACCACGGTGCGGCGGCAGCGTCGAGTTCGGATTCCGCCAGACGGCGCACTGCCTGAACGTCAATCCATTCGTTCAGCGGGGCGTCGGGATCAGCGAGCATTTTAAGCGTCCGTTCGCGAATGATCTTCGCGTAAATCGGACTGCACGTCTTTGGATACGGGCTTTTGCGGCGCTCGTTGATTTCCGGCGGCACGCAATCCGCCACAGCCGCGCGGAACAGCCCCTTTTCCGTGCCGTTCATGAATTTCATCGCCCATGGCACATTGTACACGTATTCGACCAACCGCTCGTCGCAAAGAGGTGTGATCACGCTCAACCCCTGAGCTGTGCACATCGTGCGCGCGCGTTCCTGAAGATTTGCCATGAAAAATCGGAAGCAAAGCTTCTGAATGCGCTTGAGGCGCGCTTCGCGGTCATCCGCAGCGCCTGGGACATTTGCCTGCCGGATTGCGTCAACGAGCGTTCCACTCACGTATTCCGTCAGATTCAGTCGCTTCGCCGTCTCCGGATGGAGTACGCTCTCGCGCAGCTCCATCGAGCCCGACCATGGAAACGCATTCTCTGAAAGCGGCGCGTCGCCGCGGAACCACGGATATCCGCCGAAAACCTCGTCGCCGCATTCACCGGAGATGACGCAGCGCGCGTGCGGCGCAATTCTTCCGGCAAACAGCCAGAGTGAACCGTCGATATCCGCCATTCCGGGAAATCCGCGCGCATCCAGTGCGGACTGCAATGAATCCGCAAGCTCCGCCTGCTCCAGAATGAATCCGCGATGATCGCAGTTCAGCGTACGCGCGGCGAGCTCAATAAACGGCGCGTCCATCGATGGGCGGAACGTGCTCGGGCGGTAGTCCTTCTCGTTGTCCCGATAATCCACCGAAAACGTCTTTATGCGCGCTCCCTGCGCCGCCAGAAGCGCCGTCAGCGCCGTTGAATCCACCCCGCCGGAAAGCATTGCGCCCGGATGAAGTGCGGCGATATCGCCGATTGCGCGGTCGAGCAGCGCGCGCGTATGCACGATCGTTTCGTGTGCATTCTCCGTGTGTGGTCGCCCCGAAATATCGAAATATCGATCGATGGTCATGCTGCTTCCGCACGCGATCAGACGGCAGCCCGGTTCAAGCTCGCGCAAATCACGATACGGCGTGCGTCCCGGCGTGCGTGCGGGCCCCAATCCAAACAGCTCGCACATTCCTTCACGGTCAACGACCGGCCGGAACATACCCGCGCGCAGCAGCGTGTCCGGATGATCGGAAAACGCAATTCCGCCCGACGCGTCTCGCGAATAGAACAGCGTCAGTTCACCCATTCGATCGCGCGAGAGGATCATTTCGTCCTGCGCAGCATTCAAAACGCCCGCAATAACCGGCCCCTCCAGGTGATCGGAGAATGTACTCCCCCATTTTCGATACGCTTGCAGCGCAATTTCCGAATTTGTGGGCGAGCCGCACAGCCCGAGGAGCTGCAAAAGCGCATAACGATTTCGCAATCGCCCGATGCAAAACGCAATCAGATCGCCCGAAGAAGCCGTTTCCGCGGCACAAAGCCGCATCCGCCCTTTCGTGATGCACGGTGCATCGCACTTTTCAGAAATTGCTGCATAAGTATTGGAATGGTAAACGCCAAAGAAGTTCATATTGCAACACTCCTTCCTTGCACGCCTCCATACTATGCCGAGATTGTTAATTCAATGACAAAAAAGAGATTTTCAGGAAATTGCCATTGACAGATGTGTTCTTTTGTAGTATAATAATTTTGTTGTTCGGGGTTATAGCTCAGTTGGTTAGAGCGTCACGTTGACATCGTGAAGGTCATAGG
>OLPR01001451.1_pt1 | contig 19442 bp, 38 predicted proteins | sample 1672761 | NCBI WGS metagenome assembly OLPR01 (sample SAMEA3136721, study PRJEB25190) | human gut metagenome | biome: human gut; feature: human-associated habitat; material: faeces | place: Austria | collected 2013 | reverse complement strand
CCATTCCGGCCTACACGGTGCAGAACCCCTATTGCTGCAACCAGTTTGCCTGTTGTGGCTGCTGACAACTGCATAGCGTAGCTTTTCCCTATGTTGGGAAATGGTCGGCCCCGTGCCGATACTAAACAAAAGCGGCGGGGCAATAGCCCTGCCGCTGTATTTTATGAAAGGACTGAAATTATGGCTGAATATGTAAATCCCGGAATCGTGACCGTCCCTGCTGGCCAGAATGTTCCGATGGTCTCCACGGCGGCTTGCGGCAAGCCCTGCATCGTCCACCGCGAGGGCAGTGGACTTGTCACCCTGCGCGGATTGACGCAGCAGTGTAAGGCGCGCTTTAAGGTGAGCTTTGGCGCGAACATCGCCGTCCCCACTGGCGGCACGGTAGGCGCGATCACCACGGCGCTTGCCGTCAACGGCGAAGCACTCAACGGAGCAACGGCGACCGTCACCCCGGCTGCGGTGGAAAACTATTTTAACGTCTACGTCAGCACCATTGTGGAAGTGCCGCGTGGTTGCTGCGTGACCGTTGCAGCAAAGAACACCAGCGCGGAGGCGGTCAGCTTTGCCAATAGCAACCTAACCATCGACCGTGTGAGCTGAGAAAGGAGAACACAATGGGTATGAAATCTATGTATGAACTGCGGGATATGCTCTGCAAGGAGCTGGACGAACTGGCCCGAAAAGGCGAATTGGGTGCGGGTGACCTAGAAATTGCCCACAAACTGACAGCAACCATCAAGAACATCGATAAGATCGAGATGATGGAAGGCGGCGGCTATTCCCGCGATGAAGACTATTCTCGCCGCTATTCCCGCGACGGAGACTGGCAGTCGGGCATGCGCGGCGCTTATGACCGTGATATGTCCAATGCGAGACGCGGCACGCATTATGTGCGCGGCCACTATTCCCGTGATGGTGGCATCGCCAACATGAAACGCCAGTTGCAGGAAATGCTGGACAACGCCGACGACGAAAGCATCCGCAGAGCCATCCAGCGCTGCATGGACACAATCGAGGACTAAAGGGGGTGCACCCCTATGGTCGACGAGAATGAGGTCAAGCGCTGGATAGCTCGCCTTGAAACAGAAGAATCGAGCTGGACAAACTATGAGAAACTGGCGGCGCTCTACATTATCCGTAACGAGCACGGCGGGGAGCAACTGCAGGCGAAAACGCCCCCAATGCTGTATTCTGCAGAGCCTGCGCCGGCCAAGAAAATAAAACCATCCGGCAGTGAATTTTTGAAAGCGGTTGGGAATGTAGCGCAGGATAGGGCGTGGGAAGTTATGGACGAGCTTATGGACACACTAAAAATCGTCAATGAGAAAGCTTATAACAGCGTCCTAAAAAAACTAACCTAAATCGCTACTACTAACACGTTACTAACAAAGCTAATCTTGGCAAAAATAAAAAAGTCCGGGAACCCTTGAGATTCCTGGACTTTTTTGGTGGAGACTGCTGGACTCGAACCAGTGACCTCCTGCGTGTGAATTATAATCGTTTTGAATATATAAGCACAAAAGTTAATAAAAATAACAACATTTGTTGCGATTTTGCAACTTTTCGCAGAGCAATTTTGCACGGGCTTGCCTTGGCTCCCGTAGGTAACTAACAAACTACTAACAAATTTTCGCCTTTTTAACGGCCTGCACCAATTCCTCCGCTGACGTATGGACGTATATATTTGCGGTAGTGGAGTAGTTGGCGTGGCCGAGGATCCTCTGTAGCGTCTCCGGAGCAATCCCCGCTTTTCTCGCCCAGCTTGCATAGGTGTGCCGGGTGGAGTGCGGCGTTTTGCGCTGGATTTTTAATTTTTCCAAAAGCGGGTAATAATCCCGGCGGCGGAAGTTTGCTGGGATTTTTTCCCCAGCATAGCCGGATATGAGCAGTGGGCCGGTAGCCTTATTTGCAAAATAGGCAAAGTATGGGATCCCTTCGGGGCGGATTGGGATGATCCTGTTTCGCCCAGCCTCCGTCTTTTCACCGCCGACCACATAATCTTTGTGATAATCTTTAGCCGGTAGGGAAAACAATTCCCCTATGCGCATTCCTGTGTAAATCAGCATGAGGATAATTTTTGCGGTGTCGCTGCCGTCCGCTTCCAGCTTGCTTATTTCAGCATCGGTAAATGTTTCTTTTTCTTTTTTTGTGTTTTCGGGGAGCTGGACGAATTTTGCAAAATTTGTTGTGATGATCTCCTCGCGCATGGCCCATGTGGACATCTGCGTTATGAGTTGCTTATACTTGGACACAGTGCTATGGGATTTATGCATATGGGCATCCAGTACGCCCTGAAAATCCGCCGTTTTTAAGTCCCGGAACTTCCGGTCGTGCAGCGGCGCAAAAATTTTAAATGCGCCGTCATAGCCTTCTATACCGTTTGGCCCTATTTTTTTGTAATGCTCCTCTTTCCAAGCGTCAAACACCTGGGCAAAGGTCATGTTGTACTGCTCCGTTAAATCCTTGCCTGCAAGACGTTCCAGCGCCGCTATAGCATCTTTTTTGGTAGGGTAATATCCTATAATGATTTTTTGCTTTGCAGCCACCCAGGGCCTGCGTCGGCGCCCGGCGAGCTTATACACTGTCCCGGTTCCGTTGGCCCTCCTCATTGCTTTTCCCATTTTTATCCTCCTACCCTATATTTTTATCAGTTTGATGGTGCCTGTAATATCGCAGCGCATTAATCAGCGAAGCAATGATTACACCGACGCCCACCGCAAGCAGAGCAAATAGCATCCAGCCGATTGGTGTAATCTTCCCGTTGCGGATAAGCCCTGTTTGCGGGACGCTTGAGTCAAACGCCAAATATCCAAATATTATGGATACGGAAATCGACAGCGAAAGTGTCAGGATATACACCCAAATTTGCAATACTCGCTCCTTTTTTTCATGCTTTGCCACTGATCCGGTCAGTTGCTCCATGCCGCCCTCTAAGTGCGCAATGCGTAGGGCTACGCTATGCTTTGCATCTGCATCGGCCATTGCTCTGTGTGCCTCTGCCAGCTGCTCCTCCGTGGTTGGTCTCTTTACGATACCAAAATACTCATCTATAGACACACCGAGGGCGGCGCATATAATCCCCATTTTGTATAGGCTTGGATCCTTTGACGACGCAGAAAAGTAATTGCTGATCGTGGACGATGACAGATCTGTTAAATCGGCTAAGTCTTGCGTGGTAAGATGCTGGTCCTCTTTTGCATCTCTGCAAATATCCTGCAAAGTTTTTTCCATTTCTTCCCCTCCTGCCTTATTTCGGGCAAACCTCTCCGTTTGTTTTTATCTGCTAATCGTATATTATCCGGTTTTTGGATTGACTTGCCAAACAACAAACTGATACAGTGGTTATGCGGCCAAGAGCCAGTGACGGCGATAGGCGGCAAAAAATCCCCACCGTCCGGTGCGGGGGCGGTGGGGACTATATGAAATAATCTTCTGTGGATTTCACTTAATCCCCAATAGCTTGCCGACTTTTCTTTGTCGCCCCGCCTTTGTTGTAGGAATTCCCGTTGCTTTTGCAATCTTGCGTTTTGCGCTGGTAATTCCAAGCGCACGTTTCCAGCTAAAGGAAAGCCCTGGTATTTTAAAGGAAGATTTTTTAGCCATTTCTAATTATGCTCCTTCTTAAAAAATTTTTTATATTGTTGCCCTAAACTGTGCAACAAATGCCATATTTTGACTATAGGTAGATAAACCGAAAGGAGAAATAATGTGGATTGGAATCAGAAAAGTATAAAGATGGAAATTGTAAGCTATAAAACGAAAAATAAATGTGGCACAATAAGGGAAAGGCTCAAAGAAGAAATCCTCACGCTTACCGATACACAGGCGGAATATGTGCTAAGGAGGTTGCAATGTTTACTGCACGAAAAGAATTAAATGATCTGCTTCCCGCTCCCATTGCTGGCGCTCGACTTCCGTCAAGTGCTTGTCGTTGGTGCTGGACGGTCTAAAAGTATATCTCATAGTATCGCCTTTGCACTTAAAACAATCGGCAGCAGTTTCTCGCACTGCTCGTCCGTCAAATCATTAAGAGCATCCATCAAAGCCTTTTTTGCTGGGCTCCCGCCCTCGATCTCCGGATCGGGGGCTTTTTTTGCGCCCTCCGAAGCTGCGGGGGCGGCTACATCGTCCGGCATAATGTCCTCTACGGAGACACCGAGATATTCGGCAATAACGGGAAGGCGAACATTTGACGGCTTAGTTTTTCGCGTGTTCCATTGGCTATAAATGCTATTTGATAGCCCTAATGCGCGGCTTAAATCGGCTCCATTTTTGCCCTTTTTACTCAAGTAAAAGTTGATTTTGTCTATAGCGTCCATTTGCACCTCGTATATATTGTGCAGTTCGCTGAAACTAATAAAAACTAATAGAAAGTGGTTGACTTATAATTTCTAATTAGTTATAATTAGAACCGTCGGGAGGCAATACAAAACCAAGCCCCCTGCACTTAGCGGACTGCGGAAAATATTAAGGGTTGTTGGCACTTCCATAATACCACAGTTTGCTAAGTTGTCAAGTAAAACTTAGTTTTTGTTGATTGCGGAGAGGGAAAGCCGCCCTGATGCCGTAACACCCGTATTCAACCTTAAAAACTAAGCAAGAATCAAACTGGAGGTGACAGAATGAGTTTTCGCAGCGCTCGGTTGGCCGCTGGGCTAAGTGTCCGGCAGGTCATCGAGAAACTAAAGGTGACGGATGCGGCGGTTTATATGTGGGAGACCGGCACGCAGGCACCGAGAGCCAGCCGCTTGCCGGAGATCGCCGAGCTGTACGGCTGCACGGTGGACGAGCTGTTGAAGAAGGAGGATGACAAATGATCGAAACCATGACGCTGCACCAGGCATCGAAGTATCTTAGAGATAAAGGCTTGAGCCTTTGTTCTGACACTCTGGCCGACGGCCTGGAGCAGGGCGTGTACCCCTTTGGCGTGTGCATCCGTACCGACCGCAGCCGTGTATTTCAGATTTTCAAAAAGAAGCTGGATGCGTGGATTGCGGAGCGGGAGGAGTAAACATGGACGGTTACACATTGACGCTGGTCATCATCGGGGTCGCAACGGTCAGCTATTGGTTTGGCTGCTGGTGGACAAACTGGACAGATCAGGCAAGTGAGAATTTAGGAGGAATGAAGATGCAAAGACATTACTACGCCATCGTGGCTGAGAAGCACTACGACCGTGTAGCTATGCGGTCGGAGTGCAATGTGGCCGAGGTGGGCGATCTGGTTAGCGGCAGCAATAAGACAACCGTATATTCCGGGTACAAGGTCATCACAGAGCCACGCTTTGTTTTGTACGGAACCGGTGAGGACGATTTCCTGAACGCCCTGTATTGGGGGGATATCCCCCAGGTTTCCAAGGTCACACGGGATGTGTGGAAGCTGGAGCCGGAAAAGGAGGATGCATCCGATGCGGACATCTGACACGGTATTGGATGCGGAGGCGAAAGCCATCCGGGACGAGGAAAAGGAACTGGCGGAGCGAGAGGAGGAGACGCAATGATGCTGACATGGGCGCTGGTGTATCTGGGAGCCGGAACGGCGGTTTACGGCTTCATGTGGCTGGTGGACAAACTGGACGGGAAGTAACACAAACGGAGGGAAAGACGATGAAAGCATACAAGGGCTTTGACAAGGACCTGAAATGCAGAGGATTCCAGTACGAGGTGGGAAAAGAGTACGAGGAGGCAAACGCCGCCCTTTGCAAAAAGGGATTCCACGCCTGCGAGAACCCGCTGGACACGTTCCGGTACTATAGACCGACAGATAGCCGGTACTGCGAGGTTGATGTGGACGACAACGGCGAACGCAACAGCACTGACAGTAAGGTTTGCGGCAAACATATTAAGATTAGCGCAGAGATCGGGCTGAAAGGCGTTATCAACGCCGGTGTGCGGTTTGTGTTTGACAAGTGCGAGAGCGCAACCGAGGAAAACGCATCCGGTTGGAGTGGCAACGCCGCCGCATCGGGTGATAGTGGCAACGCCGCCGCATCCGGTTGGAGGGGCAACGCCGCCGCATCGGGTGATAGTGGCACGGCTGTCGTAACCGGCTTCGCTGGGAGAGCGACCGCATTGGGCGAACAGTGCCTTGCTGTGGCATGGGGCGAAGATAGCCTTGCAAGAGGCACTGTGGGCAACTGGATTGTCGTTTCTGAGCGTGACGATGATGGCAACATCATTGATGTCAAAATTGCAAAGGTGGACGGCGATACCGTCAAGGCGGACACATGGTACAAACTGGTGAACGGCGAGATCATGGAGGCTTAGTAATGTATTTGTGTGATTATTGTGGGGCAGCGTTCCATTCGTTGGATTACATCGAGGAAAAGTCCGATGAGTGCGGAAACAGCATAATTTATGTTTGCCCAGAATGCGGAGAGGAGATTATCCCCGGAGAAGCGGATGAATGTCCTGTTTGCCACGGCTGGAAGCCGATGAAGTCTGCTATGTGCCACAAGTGCGAGCTGGAAACAATCGGAAATTTCAAGCTGGCTATACGGAAGTTCTCCGATGTGCAGCTTGATTATATTTCCGAGCTGACGGAGGGTGAGTATCTCTCGGAGTTTTTGCATAAGGGGGGCTTGGGATGATAAACGGCGTCCTCCGGTACATAAAAGCTACAGTGGAAATCCCATTCCCAGAGGGGAAAATGTGCTGTAACCTCTGCCCACTTTTGGAGACGTATTCGCGAAATCAATGCCGCCGCACGGGGGAGTATTTGCTGGACACACGAATCGTCGGGGCATATTGCCCGCTACAAGTTGTTGATGAGGAGAAAACCGAATGATGAATATCTACGAGAAAATCGCTGCAATCATGCAGGATGTCCAGTATTTGGCAAAGGACGATCATGTAGAGTTTGGCAGCACCAAATACAAGGCACTGAGCGAGGAGAAAGTAACCTCCATCATGCGTGCGGAACTGCTGAAACACAAACTGGTTGTATACCCCATCGCACAGACAGCCGGGAGAACTGGGAACATTACCCACGTGGATGTCATCTACCGCATGGTCAACGTGGAAAACCCGGAGGAATACATCGAGATTGCATCCTGCGGAGATGGCGCAGACACACAAGACAAGGGCAGCGGCAAGGCCATGACCTATGCGTTTAAGTATATGTGGCTGCGGACCTTTGCGCTTCCCACCGGCGAGGACCCGGACAAAATTTCCTCCGCCGAGCTGGACGAGAAGGAGCGGAACGCCGCTCCGGTGTGTGAGCGATGTGGAGCTGACATTGTGTCCGTCAAGAAGCGCAACGGCGAAATGTGGACGGTAAAGGACATGGTTAAGTACTCCAAGGGCCGCTACGGAGCGCAGATGTGCGCCGACTGCATGAAGGCCGCGAAGAAGGAGCAGGGCAATGTTGCAGGCTGATGTGACCGCCGCACGGTGGCAGCAGGACAGCGATGGGGCGTGGCTGTGCCTCCGGGTACAGTCCCCCGCCTCTGCAATGACCATCTGTGACGAGATGAAGCCGGACAAGCAGTATGTGGTGCAGATCAAGCGCAAGGGCAGGAGCCTTGACGCAAACGCTTATGCGTGGGTTTTACTGGATAAACTGGCGGCACACTATGGGATTCCGAGGAATGATGTGTACCGGGAAGAAATCAGGATCATCGGTGGTGTGAGCGATGTCGTGTGCATGGTATCAAAGGCGGCGGACGAGTTCTGCCGCAGATGGGAGGCGAAAGGAACCGGCTGGATGGCGGAACAAGGACCAAGCAAAATTCCTGGCTGCGTGAACGTGGCGGTTTGGTACGGCTCAAGCACCTACGACACAGAGCAGATGTCACGGCTGATTGACCAGATCGTTGCCGATTGCCGAGAAGCTGGAATCGAGACTATGACACCGCAGGAGTTGGATGCGCTAAAATCCCGCTGGGGCGAAGCTCAGCCGCTGGGAGGTGATAAAGGTGACTGATGAAAGACGGTGTTTCCTGTGCGGCAGAAATGGCGCAAGTGACCCGCTGGAGCGGCACCATATCTTCGGCGGTGCGTACCGAAACAAGAGCGAGAAATACGGCCTTGTGGTGTATCTCTGCGGCGAACGATGCCACAGGAACGGTGGAAACGCTGTACACCGAAACGGGAATCAAATGCGTCTGCTTCGCCGATACGGCCAGTTAAAGGCCATGCAGGAACAGAGATGGACGGAAGATGACTTCCGCCGTGAATTTGGAAAAAGCTATTTGTAAGGAGGAAAACGATGGTAAACAGAACGATTTTGCAGGGGCGGCTTTGCTCTGACCCCGAATTGCGCCGCACCAACAGCGGAACAGCGGTGTGCAGTTTCCGTGTGGCATGGAGCGAGAAGGTAAAGGACAGAGAAACGAAGCTGTTTCTCTCCTGCGTGGCATGGCAGAGCACGGCAGAGATGATTTGCAAGCACTTTGCTAAGGGCAAGGAGATCGTCGTGGAGGGCAAACTTTCCAGCCGGGAATACGAGGATAACAGCGGCAACAAGCGCACGGTGGTGGAGCTGACGGCGGACCGGGTACATTTCAGCGGCAGCAAGGACAGCGCACCACAGAAGCCCGCACAGACATTCGAGGAGATTTCCGAGGACGACGGCGATTTGCCGTTTTAAGGCGGTGCGCCGATGCCGAACAGAATCATACGCGAGAGCATCTGCACCAGCGACAGCATAGATGGGCTTTCGTGGTTCGAGGAGGTCTTGTTCTATCGGCTGATTGTTTCTTGCGATGATTTCGGACGCTATGACGGACGGGCCGCGATTATCAAAAACAGGCTATTCCCTTTGAAAGAAAATCTTACTCTGAAAACTGTAGAAAACGCCCTTCATGGACTGGCGAGTGCTGGATTGGTTGCCCTTTATACTTCACAGGGCAAGCGCTTCCTCTACCTACCAACATGGGGTAAGTATCAGAACCAGAGAGCAAAGGAAAGCAAATATCCTGAGCCTGTAGAGCCTACGCAAGCAGATGAAATCATTTGCAAACAAATGAATGCAGATGTTCCCGTATTCGAGAATCGAGAATCGGGAATCGATATACGAGAATCGAGAAGCGAGAATAATGCGCGCGAGGCGCGATTCTCTCCGCCTTCTTTGGCCGAAGTTCAGGCTTATATCTCCGAACGGGGGTCTGCGGTTGACGCACAGCAGTTCGTCGATTTCTACGCCAGCAAGGGATGGATGGTTGGGAAAAACCGCATGAAGGACTGGAAGGCTGCCGTCAGAACATGGGAGAAGCGCAGAAAGGAGGAAGCCGGTGAACAGCCAACAAAGCAAGAATACCATGTCGGAACATGGCTGTGACATCTGCGGCGGGCTGGGCTACACCGTCCGGCGCACGGAAAGCGGCGAACTGGTGAGTAGAACCTGCAAATGTGAGATCATTCGTCGGAATAGGCTTCGCATGGAGCGTTCCGGACTTCTGGGACTGCTGGATAGCTGCACCTTTGAGTCGTTCCAAACTCAGGAGTATTGGCAACAGGCCGCAAAGCAAGCGGCGGAGAAGTATTTGACCGACTGGAAAGGCAAGTGGTTTTTCATCGGCGGATCTCCCGGCACTGGGAAAACACACCTGTGTACGGCGATTTGCGCCAAGCTGATGGACGGAGGAATCCCAGTGCGGTATGTGCAATGGCGGGGAGATATTCCGGCAATCAAGGCAAAGACCAACGATGCCGAAGCATACGCCGAAGCCATGCAGCCGATGAAAACCGTCCGTGCGCTGTATATCGACGATTTTCTCAAGGGGAGCGTAACGGATGCCGACAAAAACATCGCCTTTGACCTGCTGAATGCCAGGTATATCAACCCGGATGCAATCACGATCATCTCCACGGAGCTGACCATTGACCGCATTTTGAGCTGGGACGAGGCAATCGGGAGCAGGATCAACCAGAGGGCGAAGGATTATATGCTGAACATCGGCAAAAAGAAGAATTGGAGGCTGCAATGACAAAACGGGAGGAACGGAGATGAAGCACCTCGGCGATATTACGAAAATCAACGGCGCAGAAATTGAGATCGTGGATGTTATCACGGGCGGATCGCCGTGCCAGGACTTGAGCATTGCAGGAAAACGCACCGGATTGGCCGGTGCAAGGAGCGGATTGTTCATGGAACAGACCCGCATCGTAAAGGAGATGAGAGAGCATGACAGAGAGAGCGGACGGACAGGTGACATGGTCAGACCTCGGTTTATGGTCTGGGAAAACGTGCCCGGAGCATTCTCGAGCAACAAAGGGCGAGACTTCGCGGCAGTCCTCGAAGAGATCATCCGCATCGCAGAGCCGGAAGCCCCCGATATTGAAGTGCCTGAAAAGGGTTGGAACACCTGGGGGGGCTACCACGATGAAGTGGGAGGACGATGGAGCGTGGCTTGGAGAGTGCATGATGCGCAATACTGGGGAGTCCCCCAACGCCGCCGTCGTATCTCGATTGTCGCAGATTTTGGAGGCGACACCGCAGGGGAAATACTCTTTGAGCGCAAAAGCGTGTCAGGGCATCCTGCGGAGAGCGGAACGGCGGGGGAAAGACTTGCCGGAAACGCTGAAAGCGGTGCTTCTTATGCAGTCCGGATCAGGGGGGGCTGTGACGGAGGAGGAAAGGGCGCTTTAGTGCAGGAGGACAAGAGCGGAACGCTCGGCACCGGCAACGACCAGACGATTTTCTGTTTACAAGGGAACGGGATTGACCGCGCAGACACCGCTGGATGCAACGGGAAAGGCTGGCGGGAGGACACGAGTTATACCTTGAACACCATCGACCGACCGGCGGTCTGCGCGGGAGTAAGATGCCTGACACCGTGGGAGGCACAAAGCGCACGGGTGTATGACCAAGATGGTGCATGGCATAGTTTAAACGCCAATGAAAACGGTGGCATGGCGCGGGACAGCGTATTGTGCGCCGGGTTTAAGGCTGGACAGGGCGCACAGGCGGGCGGCATCGGGTACAGTGAGGAAGTATCGCCCACGCTGACGGCGGCACCCAGCGGGACGAACCAAACCCCGGCGGTGGTTGCACTGGATATGTCGCACGCCTGTGATGTCATCCGAGACTGCGGCGAGATCGCTCCGAGTTTGCAAGCCCGTATGGGAACCGGCGGCAACCAAGTGCCGCTTACATACCAAGATGTGACAGGTACGCTTTCGCCCGGTGCTCATTCTGGGAGCTATAACGGGCAAGACGCATACAACGATATGCTGGTGTGCGGGGCAACACCGGAGGTGGCACACGCACTGCGGGCAAAGGCTTCCTGCGCATACCGGGAGGACGCGGAGACATACCCGGTGCAGAACATGGTGGTGCGACGCCTGACCCCGATGGAGTGCGAACGGCTGCAGGGCTACCCGGACGGATGGACAGACATCGGCGAGTGGATGGACAGCAAGGGCAAGCGCCACAAGGATGCGGACAGCCCCCGGTACAAGGCACTGGGCAATTCCATCGCATTGCCGTTCTGGGACTTCCTGGCAAAGCGTATCAGCGCGCAATATCTTCGCCCTGTTACGATGGGCAGCCTGTTTGACGGCATCGGCGGCTTTCCGCTGGTGTTTGAGCTGCACAACGGCAAGGGCGCGGCACGCTGGGCAAGCGAAATTGAGGAATTTCCTATCGCCGTGACGAAACTGAGATTTGGGGAGGATTGACATGACCACATTACGCATGATTCCCGGCATTACATACACCCGGAAAAACCTTGAAGCACTCACCGGTATGCCGGACAGAGAGAACCGCCGGATGATACGGGAGCAGAGGCGGCAGGGTGTGCCTATCGTTGCCATGAAAGACGGCGGCTACAAGCTGGCGGAAACGGAGGAAGAAAAGCAAGCCTTACTTTCCATGTACCGCAAGCGGGCATTGGACGAGCTGGGGACATACCGCCGCCTTGCCAGAGCTATGCAGGTGGACGGGCAGATGGAGATGGGAGGCGGAAATGGCTGAACTGCACTTTACCATACCCCTGCCGCCGGTTACAAAGAAAAACAGCCAGCGCATTATGCACAGCAGCAAGACAGGGAAATCGTTTATCATGCCGTCGCAGAAGTACATCGACTACGAGGCAAAAGCTGTGTGGTACTGCAAAAAGGCTGGTGTGCATGAGCCGATCGATTATCCAGTGGAGGTTAAATGCCTGTTTTATATGCCCACCAAGCGGCGAGTGGATTTAACCAATCTGCTGGAAGCTGTTGACGATGTGATGGTCAAGGCGCGTGTGCTGCTGGACGATCACTGCGGCATTATCGTCAGTCATGACGAAAGCCGGGTGCTGTACGACAAGGAGACCCCACGGACGGAGGTGAGCATAACCGCCTATGAATGATTTTGACTATGACATCGTGCAGAAAAAGCGTGTTGCAAGAGGTGCGTTTGCCCATGTAAACCGTAAGCGTGGGAAATGCAGATTGCCCAGTGATTATCTCACTGCGGCGCAGAAAAAGGAGATGAACGGAGCGGTGAAAACTTACAACATCACGCGGCCTATGCCGTTGGCTGAATTCAAGGGAATGCCGGACGACCTGCAGCGAGAATACCTGCGGAATATGCAGAGTTGTGGAGGGGCAGCTACATACCTTGCAGACGAGATGGGCTGTTGCAGCGCCACCATCAGAGAATATGGAGAAAAGCTGGGCGTGCCGTTTGTGCGAGGTGGTCGGAACCTTGACTTGTGGCAAAAGAAACTATCGGAGTGGCACACAGCCGAAGTGACGGCAGCAGAAACGCCGGAGAAGCAGACCGACGAAATTGCCCCACCCGCAAGGGGTGCAGAGCTGCTGCACGCACGGCTCACTATCCGGGGAGACCGGGAAAGCGTTTTGCAAAATCTACGCCTGCTTATGCCGAATGAATGTGAAGTCACGGTTGAGTGGTGAGAGGAGGAGAAAACTTGTGAAGGAGCATATTACCACTGGAGGGAAAACGCTTTGCTGGACTTGTAGAAAAGCGTATGGAGGATGCTCATGGACAGAAGTAGACTACACAAAAGAGGGCTGGCCTATACGCTTTGAGCCGGTAAAGGGATGGAATGCAATTCCGACCAAAAATGAAAAATACACGTCGGTTTTGGTGGTAAGTTGCCCAGAGTACGATCCTGATGATAGAAAGGAGGATACACATGACGGCAGATTTTGCGGGTATGGGGAAGCGCCTGCGGGAGGCGAGGGAGAAGGAACTTATGTCGCAAAATGATTTGGCTTTGGAATCTGGTGTAGCACCATCGACAATCAGCTATATTGAGTGTGGACACAGCACCGCATCGGTGTGGGTGCTGGCACATATCTGTGATGCGCTTGGGGTATCTATGCAATGGATGGTATACGGGAGAGGAAGAAAATGAGCAGAAAGAGCATATTTACAGTTGCCGGAGGTGCGGCCCTTGGTCTGCTGATTGCCGCCGGGATATTGTGGGGGGAGCTGATTGCCGCCGAAGCAGAATATGCGGTGGAGCAAGAGCCTGATTTGCCTCCGGTGGCGGAAGCAATCCGCCAAGAAACGCCACAGGAAGCCGCCTACACGAACGAAAGCGCCATGACCGTGACAGCATACTGCCCCTGTGAAAAATGCTGTGGAGCGTATTCAAACGGCTATACAGCCACAGGAGCGAAAGCCACACAGGGCGTGACCATCGCAACGGACCCGGATGTTATCCCGATGGGTACGGAGGTTGAGATTGATGGGCATATCTACATAGCGCAGGATGTGGGCGGAGCAATCAGCGGAAACCGCATTGACCTGTACTTTGATAGCCACGAGGACGCACTCCAATGGGGTGTTAGGGAAAAGACTGTGAGGTGGAGTGATGGAACGACTGACGAAACGTGACACCGATGGACAGGTAATGATGGACTGCGAGAAGTGCAAAGCGGATTGGGCGGGGAGGCATGGTCAGCCGATGTTTGACTGCACCGCGCTGTACTGCCGCAATCGCCTCAAGAGCCGCCTCGCCGCCTACGAGGACACGGGTCTGGAACCGGGAGAAGTCCACAGTATGTGGGGCGAATGGAATGCCATGATGTCAGTGCTGAACAGCATCGGAGGAGGTTATGACCGCCTGCGGGAGCTGGCAGAGGCCGACAAGGACGGGCGGCTGGTGGTGCTGCCATTTACCAGTGGGCGCACTTTGCTATGCAAGGAAAACATCGACAGTCTGCGACTTATGAAGGATGTAGATCTTGCAATTCGCTATTGCAGCAGTTGCGGAATTGTGTTTCACATGGGTTACAATGTGTTCTGTGATCTGGTGAAACATGGGAGAATTACTGCGGTAAGCGAGGAAGCGGAGAAAGCACTGGAGGCGATGAATAATGGCTGAATATCATGTTGGATGCGGCGCATTTGGGATTTACGCGGGTACACTAAACAGTAAGAACAAGAACCTATGGCAGAACAAAACGGAGTGCACCGATGAAGCCTTATGTGCTGTGCGCGACTATTTAATACAGGAATGTCTTGGTGGTCTGCACGGTGACAAGTCCTCTGGCGGCTATGAGTGGACGTTAAAAGACGGGAGAGTTGCCAAACTGCTTGTGGCGATTGAGAACGGAGGTGACAACGATGCCTGATTGTAAGGCGTGTGGAAAGTGGTTTGCTACAATGGAGCAGTGCGAGTTGTGCCCGACTTGCGAAAGAGCGTTAGAACGACTGCGCAACTACGCTGCCCCGGTGGTGCACGGGCGGTGGGAATACATCCAGCAAACGCTTAACACGCTCAGTCAGCTTAGGTGTTCGTTTTGTGGGTGGTGGTCTCTTGACCCGTCTATTGATGGTGCCTACAACTACTTCCCCAACTGCGGGGCAAAGATGGACGGAGGTGACGGCGATGCGGCTGATTGATGCGGAAGAATTAGAGCGCTTGTTTAACGAACAAATTGAACAAGGTGTAGGTGTAATAGGTGCGTTTGATGCGTTTTATGATGCTTTGCAAGACACACCCACCGTGGACGCTGTGGCCGTGGTGCGGTGCAAGGAGTGCAAGTACAGTTGCAAAGATGGAAATGGACGTTCCTGCGAAGGCTATTGGTATGAGCTGAGCGAGTACGATGTCACAGTAAAGGACGATGACTTTTGCAGCTATGGAGAACGGAAGGACTATGATTAAAGACAGCGGAGAAAGAACCAAGTTTCCAAGCGGAGCGCTCCGGGATATGCACACGGGCAAGGGACGGATGGATTTGCTCCCTTGGTTGGCTATCATGGAAGTGTCGAAGCACTGCGAGGCGGGTGCTTTGAAATACGGGGAGCATAATGTCGATAAAGGAATCCCAACCCACAGTCTGTTAGATTCCGCCATTCGCCACGCAGCAAAATATTTGGCGGTCTATGTAGACGAGCCGCACCTTGTAGCTGCAGCGTGGAACCTACTGTGGGCGATCGAGATGGAGATTGTCCATCCTGAATGCGTGGACACTCCGTGGAGGGCAGCCGATGGCGAATAAAGACGCAATGCTGGAAGCCTTGGAGGAAATCGAGAACGGTATGTGCCGCATTAAGGAGCGACGGAGCATTTGGCAGAATAGCCTTGTATATGCACTCTGCCAAGCTGTGCGGCTGCTTCTGATGGACAAGATCAAGGAGGGACGGAAATGAGAATTGACGGCAAAACCCTGCCCAACAACCCCATGAAAGCGTACCAGCAGGGAAAGCTGATAGGGACAAAGCAGAATATGGATTTGGTATCCGAAGTGCTGCTTACAAAGTTTGGATTCCATGTGCTGGAGGAAACGCCGGACAGCCACGACACCATGAGCATTGAGTATCTGCAAAAGTGCCTTGTGAAGCTGGTGAATGCAAAGAACAGCGGCTATGTGACCAAGAAAGACATTGCGGACGCTCTGCGGATCGACTACAAACTAATCAACAACGCAGAGTGAGGAGGCGGTCATGAGTCGAAAACAAAAACTGCCGTATGATGTGCGGCTTGAGTGCATCGCCTATGTCAGAGGTTATCCCCGGAGAGTACAGGCATACAACGATGCGCGGAGCGAGATACTGAGCGGCGGAAGCAGTGCAACAGAGGGTATGCCCCGATCACCCAGCATTGGTAGACCGGCAGAGAGCAAGGCGGAGCAGCTTGCCGCCATAGAAAACTGGCCGGAAACCAAGAAAATGCGGGCTGTAGAATACGCCATAGACCGCTGCGGGCTGGATTTGGAGAGCGAGAGCGTCCGAAAGCAGCTTACACAGGGGATCATGCGCAACTGTCAGGGCAAGCACAAGTATTCTCGAAGTAGGATCATCGTGCCGGGGATAAGCGAGCGGACATTCAGCAGGAGAAAAGAGCAGTTTTTGCTTGACATAGCCATATATTGTGGTTTTGCAGAGAAAGTTGGCACAAATTCCACCTAATGATGTGCTACAATAGGTACAGTGGATGATAAGGCATAGCCATCCACCCGTCTTTCCACTCAACCCGTTTCCTCCATCTTATGCGCCGCCGGTATTGGGCGCACCTTCGGGCACCGAAAGGTCATACCGGCACAAACAGCCTGTAGGGAAACCTATGGGCTGTTGTTATATGCAGGCGTAGCTCAGCCGGATAGAGCGGAGCAAGGCAAATGTCGGGTTTCTGTCGCAGGTTCGAATCCTGTCGCCTGCACAAGAGGCCGGGTAGCGCCCGGACACTGTGAGACCGTTCGTCGTGGCTCACATGGAAATGACAATGCTCGCTGAAAACTGCGCGTGAGGATGCGTCCTCCTTGCCATGACCGAACAGCGGCGCTTGAGATGCTTGCGGGGCCTCAAGCGGGCATGAGCGTGTGACAATCTAAGCGGGAAGACGGCCAATATGCGGCATAGGTGCCACGTAAGGGGAGACCACAGCGAGTGACGGGGACTTTCCCTGAAGCGCTAAAGCAGGGCGGGACTGCAATGCCGCACCAACCACACAAGCGGGCGAGGAAGCGCAAGAAGTTAAGTACACACAAGCTGTGGCCACAGCGGCGGACAGTTAATCCGCAAAAACAGTGTGCGGCTGATGAAAAGGCGCGGCGCGGTGTGGCACCGAAATAACTGTGTAACCCATGTTTGAGAGCTTCCAGAAGGCCGCATGGGAGGGGAAAGACTGTTACTGTAGCCAAGGGGTGGGGGCTGGTAGCAAAACAGGAGGAAAGCATGGAAATCACAAAACGGCGGCTTGCGGATATTGTGCCGTATGCCGCCAACGCAAAAAAGCATGATAAGCGGCAAATCAACAATGTTGCGGAGAGCATCAAGCAATACGGCTTTGTGCAGCCGATTGTGATTGACCGCGACGGCGTGATTGTAATCGGCCACTGCCGCGCTATGGCGGCAAAGAAGCTGGGCATGGAAGAAGTGCCGTGCGTCTGCGTGGACGATCTGACACCGGAGCAAGTGAACGCCCTGCGGCTGGTAGATAACAAGAGCAACGAGAGCGATTGGGACTTTGACCTGCTGGCTGATGAGCTGCCGGGGCTTGACCTGTCCGCTTTTGACTTTGACTGGGGCCTGCCGGAAGACCAAACAGAAGACGTTGTTGAGGACGAAGCACCGGAAGTCGACGAAGAATCGGAGCCCATTACCAAGATGGGTGATATTTGGCAGCTCGGGCGGCACCGACTTATGTGCGGCGACAGCACCGACAAGGAAGCCGTGCAGTTCTGCATCCGCACCTGCAACCGCATTGACGTGCAGAATCCCCGCGTTATCCGTATCCAGAACAGCCTGCATATTGGACAGGTGATGCTCTCCGAGGCCTATTACGCCGATGTTCTCGCCGGAAAATACGCAGGGCTGACCGCGCTGGATGCGCCCGCCGCCATGGCCTTTGACGAACAAGGCACGCTCACCACCCCGTGGCTGCCTCAATAAACCTAAGGAGGAAAAACCATGAGTTTCACGCCCAAGGGCATTGTAGTGCCGGTTGTAACCCCCATCGACCAGAATGGAAAGTTTGACGAGAAGGCTTACCGCGGCCTGATCGACTATCTTGCCGATAACGGCATCAGCGGCGTGTTCCCCTTTGGAACCACCGGCGAATTCTATGCATTCGACATGGGCTTCTACGCCAACGTGCTGGAAGTGACCAAGGACGCTGTGGCCGGACGCATGGCCATCTATGCCGGTGCGAACGACATCTCCACCGCCGGTGCGGCCAAAATCGCCAAGGCCGTTGAAAACGTCGGCGGCATTGATGCGCTGAGCGTGCTCACGCCCATGTTCATCAGCCAGACGCAGGATGAGGTTTATGCGTTCTACCGCGACATTGCGGCAGAAACCAGCCTGCCGATCATCATCTATAACAACCGCCCCAAGACGAACATTACCGTCGAGCCCAGGACCGTGGCGAAGCTGGCCGAAATTGAAAATATCGTCGGCGTGAAGGATTCCACAGGCGATATGACCAACACGGAAGAATATCTTCGCCTGACCCGCGGCGCGAAAAACTTCCATGTCATGATGGGGCGCGATACCCTGATCTACGCCGCGCTCTGCTACGGCGCGACAGGCGCCATCGCCTCCTGCGCCAACGTGGCTCCGCGCATCGCGTCCGATATTTACGATAAGTTCATCGCGGGCGACCGCGAAGGCGCGCTGGAAGCGCAGTTCAAATTCTCCGCCCTGCGCATCGCCACCAGTATGGGCACGTTCCCTGTGGTTCTCAAGGAAGCGCTCAAAATGATCGGGCATGACTGCGGCGACTGCGTTAAGCCCATTCAGCCGCTGAACGATGAACAGCGCGGCAGGCTGCGCGCTGTGCTGGTGGAGATGGGCTTGCTGTGAACGATGTCGTTGTCCGGATGATCGACACGCAGCTGCTGCTGTTTCTGTACATGCTGTGCGGAGTAATCATCAGCAAGCTGAAGATCCTTCGCGAGGATAACCGCGGCGCGCTGGTTCGGCTCCTGATGGACGTTGCCATGCCCATGATGGTGCTCAATGCGTTCAACGAGCCCACCACGGCGGAGGAAATCCTCTCATCGTTATCCGTGATGGCGATTTCTCTTGCCGGATGCATTGTGACCGGACTGGCCGGACTGCTGCTGTGGCGCGGTCAGCCCGAGAACAAGAAAAAGGTTCTGCTTTACGGCAGCATGTTCAGCAATTCGGGCAACGCGGGGCTGCCCGTGGTCAGCCTCGTGTTCGGCCCGATCGGCGTGTTCTATGCCAGCATGTACCTGATTCCGCCGCGCATTCTTCAGTGGACGGTCGGGCTCGGCCTGTTCGTCAAGCCGGAAAAGCACGGCTGGGTGAAAAACGTGCTGTTAAACCCGATGGTCGTTATGATCTATATCGGCGCGTTCCTGATGGCGACCGGCTGGCAGATCACCGGCGTATTCGGCACGGCCATCGCCAATCTGGGCTCCATGACCGGCCCGCTCTCCATGATTCTCATCGGCGCAACGCTGGCGAACATGGATTTGAGAAGGCTGATGGATAAATCCGTGCTGATCGTCAGCCTTTTCCGGCTGATCGTTTTCCCGATGGTGTTTGCGGTCATTCTGAAGCTG
>OLPR01001449.1_pt1 | contig 19452 bp, 13 predicted proteins | sample 1672761 | NCBI WGS metagenome assembly OLPR01 (sample SAMEA3136721, study PRJEB25190) | human gut metagenome | biome: human gut; feature: human-associated habitat; material: faeces | place: Austria | collected 2013 | reverse complement strand
CATGGGGCAGTCCGTTCGCCCGCAGATAGTCCTCGATCTCGGCCCGGCCGGTCTGCAGCAGGGGCCGGATGATCCTGCCCCGCACCGGCGGGATGCCGCCCAGACCCTCCGGCCCGGTGCCCCGCAGCAGGTTCAGCAGCACCGTCTCCGCCTGATCCTGGGCATGGTGGGCGGTGGCGATATACGCCGCGCCGATGGCGTCCGCCGTGCGGAGAAGGAAGTCGTACCGCAGCCGCCGTCCCGTCTCCTCCACGCCCAGGCCCCAGCGCGCCGCCGTTTTATAGACGGGCACGGCCTCGGTGTAGAAGGGAACGTTCCATTCCCGGCACAGGCCCCGGACGAAGTCCTCGTCCCGCTGGGCCTCGGGCCGCATCCGGTGGTTCAGGTGCGCCGCCGCCACGGTGAAGCCGCGGCGCGGCGCGATGGTGGTCAGATAGTGCAGCAGGCACACGGAGTCCCGTCCGCCGGACACGGCGCACAGGATCACGCCGCCCTCCGGCGGCAGCATGTGCCAGCGTTCCATCCAGGGAAGCAGATCCATGCCCTTACTCCCCGTCGTCGCCGTAGCGATTCTCCAGCGTGCCGAAGGCGGTATACTCCGGCATCCACCGCAGCTCCACCTTGCCGGTCTCGCCATGGCGGTTCTTGGCCACGATGCACTCGGCGATGTTGCGCTTTTCCGTGTCCTCATTATAATAGTCGTCCCGGTACAGGAACATGACGATATCGGCGTCCTGCTCGATGGCGCCGGATTCACGCAGGTCGGACAGCATGGGCCGCTTGTTGTCGCGCTTTTCGTTGGCACGGCTCAGCTGGCTGAGGCACAGCACCGGCACCTGCAGCTCCTTGGCCATGATCTTCAGCATACGGCTGATGTCGGACACCGCCTGCTGGCGGTTCTCGCCGGAATAACCCTTGCCGCCGGAGCTGGTCATCAACTGCAGATAGTCGATGACCACCAGGCCCAGATTGTCCAGCCGGCGGCATTTGGCGTTCATGTCCGCCGCCGTCAGCAGCGGGTTGTCGTCGATGCGGATGTCCATGCGGCTCAGGTTGGAGGCCGCCTCGGCGATCCGCTGCCAGTCGCTCTCCCGCAGGTTGCCGGTGGTCAGGCGGGTGTTCTCCACCAGCCCCTCCGTGGCGATCAGGCGGGTGACCAACTGCTCCCGGGACATTTCCAGTGAGAAGATGGCCACGGTCTTGCCGGAGCTCTTCGCCGCCGACAGTGCCACGTTCAGGGCCATACTGGTCTTGCCCATGCCGGGACGGGCCGCCAGCAGCAGCAGGTCGGACTTGTTCAGGCCGTTGATCTTGCCGTCCACGGCGGAAAAGCCGGTGGACAGGCCCGCCAGGTTGGACTCGCTGTTGGACAGCTCCTCCAGCCGCACCATCACGTCCTGCAGCACCTGGCTGACAGGCACCATGGTCTGGGCGCCCCGGCCCCGGCGGATGGCGTACACCCGCTGCTCCGCCGATTCCAACATGTCGGCGGCAGAGGCGCCGCCCTCCTGCACCATGGCGGTAATGTTGGCGGCGGCGGTGGCCACCTGACGCATCAGCGCCTTGTCCCGGACGATCTTCACATACTCGCCCACATTGGCGGCGGTGGGGGTCACCTCCATCAACTGCAGCAGGTAGGGGCGGGTGGCCTCGGTATACAGGCCGTTTTTCTCCATCTCTCCGGCCACGGTCACGCCGTCCACCGGCTGGGAGTACACAAACATATGGGCGATGGTCTCAAAGATCTCGCGGTTCTGCCGCAGGTAGAAGTCATCCGCCTGGAGCTGATCCATCACATCCTTGACGCAGTTGCCGTCGATCAGCATGGAGCCCAGCACCGCCTGCTCCGCCTCGGCGGAATGGGGCATGCCCCGCATCAATAATTCGTCCATTGTCACACCTGCCTTTTACACTACTGACATGAAATCTGACGATTTCATTGCCAATGGAGATTGCGGCCGCTGCGCAGTGGAGCGAAGCGGAACAAGTGCCCTTGGGGTACGCGCGTCCTTCGGACACACTGGCGGCCGAGAAGAATTTTTCTGACGCACGCCCAACGGAAGTCCCCTTGGGGGACATGTCGTCAGAAAAATGATTTGATTTTTTTCGCGGCGTCCGCGCCGCGAACTCTGCGAGGCTTTTCATGCGGAGGTTTGCCTGGCACCCGGTTTGTAGGGCGGCATGACCACATGCCGCCGCCGTACAGCGCAACCGGTATCGTTCGGCGTGCGGCGGGGTGTGGTCATCCCGTCCTACGCATTTTCTATCGTTTGCGCGGTGGGCTTACTTCTCCTCCACCACCAGCACGTTGACGATGCCGCTGATCTCATAGCCCAGCTTGGCCTTTACCTGATAGCTGCCGAAGGACTTGATGGGCTCGTCGATGACCAGCTTCTTGCTGTCCACGTCCATGTCGTACTGGGCCTTCAGGGCGTCGGCGATGGCGGCGCTGGTGACGGCGCCGAACAGCTTGCCCTCGTTGCCGCCCTTGGCGGCGATCTTCACCTGGCAGCCCTGCAGCTTCTCGGCGATGGCCTCGGCAGCTGCCTTGGCCTCGGCGTCGGCCTTGGCCTTGGCCTTATCCCGCAGCTTCATGGTGTTTACCGCGTCGGCAGTGGCGGGCACCGCCACACCCCGGGGGATCAGGTAATTGCGGGCGTAGCCCTCGGCAGCCTCGATCATCTGGCCCTTCTTGCCCTTGCCGCGTACATCCTGGGTTAAAATGACTTTCATGTTGTCTGTCCTCCTATGTCAGATTGGTTTGTTTGTCGTTGTGGAAAATGGTACTTGATATCTTTCCGTAGGGGCCGGCGTCCTCGACGGCCCGCACAATACATGATGGCGATTCCGATAAACGACGGGGCGTCGGGGACGCCGCCCCCTACACACCGTTATGGAAAATGCATCCCATCATTGGGCATGTGAAGGATCCTCAATCCTCGAAATATTTATCAATGGCCGCCAGCAGCTTCTCCTTTGCCTCGGCCACGGTGATGCCCTTGGCCTGGCCGCCCGCGGTGGTGGAATTGCCGCCGCCGCCCAGTGCCTCCAGGATCACCTGCACGTTCACCTCGCCCAGGGAGCGGGCGGACATGTACACCCCGTCATCCTTGCGGTACATGACGAAGGAGGCCCGGATGCCCCGGATGGTCAGCAGCTCGTCGGCGGCCTTGGCGGCGGTGACCCGGTCATAGGCCTCGTCCGCCGCCACGATAGCGATGTCGCCGTGATAGATCTCCGCCTGGCGCATGATGGCATAGCGGGTCACCATGGCGTCCAGGTCGCTCTGGAACATGCGCTGCACGTCCTGGGTATCGGCGCCGCTGCGGCGCAGGTAGGCCGCCGCCTCGAAGGTGCGGCCGCCGGTGCGGTTGGTAAAGTTCTTGGTATCCAGCACGATACCGGCCAGCAGAGCCTCCGCCTCACACTTCAGCACATCGGTGGGCTCCACCAGGTACTGCAGCAGCTCCGTGATCAGCTCACTGGCGGAGCTGGCGTAGGGCTCGTGATAGTTCAGGGTCATCTTGTCAATGTAGCTGCTGCCCCGGCGGTGATGGTCGATGACGGCCACGCGGGTGCAGCTCTCCAGCAGCGGCTCGGACTCCACGCTGTCGGGGCGGTTGGTGTCCACCACCACCAGCAGGGTGTCCGGCTGGGCATGGAGAAAAGCGGTGTCGCCGTTGACGAACACGCCGTTATACTCCGGCATCTGCTGCAAAGCCCGCAGCACCGGGTGGGCGGCGTTATTCTCGGTGTCGATGACGATCTGGGCCTTCTTCCCCAGCTTGCGGCTGATGCAGCAGATGCCCGCCGCCGCGCCCAGGGAGTCCATGTCGGCGTATTTGTGGCCCATAACATACACGTTGCGGGCGTCGTCGATCAGCTCCCGCAGGGCGTTGGCCATGACGCGGGATTTCACCTTGGTACGCTTCTCGGTGGTCTTGGAGCGGCCGCCGTAGAACTCGAAGTTATTGCGGTCCTTCACCACCGCCTGGTCGCCGCCGCGGCTCAGGGCCATCTCCAGCGCCAGGTCGGCGTTTTTGAACAGGCCGTCAAAGCTGTCGCCGTCCCGGCCCACGCCGATGGACAGCGTGGCGCTGACGCCGCCGCTCTCTACGGTGCGGACGGTATCCAGCACATCGAACTTCTTCTCGGCGTACACAGCGAAGTCCTTCTCCTCCATCACGAAGAGATAGCGGTCACGGTCATAGCTTAGCAGCAGTGCGCCGCTGCCGGCGCACCAGTCGTTGAGCTTCCCCTCGATCTCCGCCACCAGGGCCGAGCGCTTGCTCTCGGGGCAGGCCTTCATGAGATCCTCGTAGTTGTCGATCATCAGGATGGCCACGGCGGGGCGGGTCATGTCCAGGGTCTGGCGCATCTGCTCACTCTCGGTGATATCCAGCCAATAGGTGGTGGCCAGCATGCTGTGGTCGCCCTTCAGCTCGTCGGGATGGCTCAACGCGCCGTACACCCGGTAGGTGCGGTGGTTCCACACCACATGCTCCGGGGATTCCCGCTTGCCCTCCCGCAGCCAGTGGCCGTCAAAGCCGGGCACCACGTCGCCCACCGACACCTCGAACAGCTTATCCTGCAGGTCGGTCAGGCCGATGAAGCGGTCGTTGCCCCACAGGATCTCGCCGCTGTTCAGGTCGAACACCAGCATGGGCAGGGGCGTATACAGCATATTGCTGGAGCGGGCGGTGTCCAGGCCGCCGCTGACGCGATCCAGATACTGCCGCACGCTGTGCTGGGCCATCCGGTTGCGCCGCACGCCCACATAGATCACCAGCGCGGCCACCACCGCCTCGGCAATGGCCAGCATCAGGGAAAACGGGATGGTGGCGATGACGAAGGCGGCCAGACACAGGCCGTACAGCATGATATTGGTGCGGAAGCCGCGGATCAGCTTTTTACTCAAGGTGACACCTCATTTCAATGGGAATACCAAACAGTATCTCCGATAGGGATACCACTCCAATTTACAATCATTGTTGATTATAGCATACTTTTTCCCCTATCACAACAGCAAAAATGCGGATTTTCTCCCGATTTGCGCCGCGCCGCGAAGGCTGGCGGAAGGAGGCGAAAAGTTGGGGGTATACAAACGGGGAAAAGTATGTTATAATTTATACACTTCGTAGAATTTTCTGCGACTTTTTTGGTTGTTTCGCAAAGCGGATGCGGCTTTGCGGTGATATAAAAGGCCGCCGTTGGCGGCGGTCTCCTATAGCACAATTCAACACACGGTCATCCGGGGCGAACGCTCCGATGCTCCCCCGGCGATGCAGGGCCGGCGGGACATCGGGCCGCCTTTGTTTTGCTGCGCGTTTTTGCGGGTGCATTGCGGTGCATTCAGATGCATTTTTAAGGGCCTATTATGCCCTGTTATGTACCCTTTTCGCCCCCATAAAGCCGTGTTATGTACCGATTATTTGCGTGAAAAGGAGTAACTATGGCAGAAAAATTGAAAATCATTCCTCTTGGCGGTCTTAACGAGATCGGCAAGAACATGACCGCCTATGAATACGGCGGCGAGATCATCGTGGTGGACTGCGGCATGGCGTTCCCCGGCGATGATATGTACGGCATCGACTGCGTCATCCCCGACGTCAGCTATCTGGTGAAGAACCACAACCGCCTTCGGGGCCTGTTCATCACCCACGGACACGAGGATCACATCGGCGCCATCCCCTATGTGCTCAAGCAGATCAACATGCCCATCTACTGCACCCGGCTGACGGCGGGGCTGATCAAACTGAAATTACAGGAGCACGGCCTGCTGCAGTCCACCAAGCTCATCACGGTGGAGGCGGGCCAGACCATCCGGGCAGGAAAGTTCCAGGTGGAGTTCATTCATGTGAACCACTCCATTGCCGATTCGGTGGCCTTTGCCATCCACACCCGCATGGGCACGGTGGTACACACCGGCGACTTCAAGATTGACTCCACGCCCATCGACGGCGAGGTCATTGATCTGGCTCGCTTCGGCCAGCTGGGCCGGGAGGGCGTGCTGGCGCTGCTGGCGGACTCCACCAACGTGGAGCGCCCCGGCTATACCATGAGCGAAAAGGCGGTGGGCAAGACCTTTGCCCGCCAGTTCAATGGCTGTGACAAGCGCATCATCGTCACCACCTTCGCCAGCAACGTCCACCGCATCCAGCAGGTGCTGGACGCTGCCGCCGCCTGCGGCCGCAAGGTGGCCGTCACCGGCCGCAGCATGGAGAACATCATGAAGGTCTCCACCGAGTTGGGCTATATGAAGGTGCCCAAGAACACCCTGATGGACATCCACAAGATCAAGGGCCTGCCCCTGAACCAGCAGGTCATCGTCACCACCGGCTCTCAGGGCGAGGAGATGAGCGCCCTGTACCGCATGGCCTTCTCCACCCACAAGCAGGTGGACATCGGCCCCGGCGACAAGGTCATCATCTCCGCCAGCGCCATACCCGGCAACGAAGTGACGGTGGGGCGGGTCATCAATGAGCTGTTCCGCAAGGGCGCGGACGTGGTGTATGACAAGGCGGATATGCTGCACGTGTCCGGCCACGCCTGTCAGGAGGAGCTGAAGATCATCCACGCGCTGACGAAGCCCAGGTTCTTTATCCCCCTGCACGGCGAGCAGCGGATGCTGCAGATCCACAAGCGTGTGGCGGAGAGCATGGGCATGGCTCCCACCAGCATTGTGGTGGCCGACAACGGCAGCGTCATCGAGCTGACCACCAAGCACATCAAGTGCGAGACCACCGTGCCCGCCGGCGAGGTGTTCGTGGACGGCGGCGGCGTGGGCGAAGTGGGCGCGGTGGTGCTGAACGACCGGAAGCTGCTGGCGGAGGACGGCATGGTGGTCATCGTGCTGCCCATGTCCAGCCACGACCACCAGCTGCTGTGCCCGCCGGAGATCGTCACCCGAGGCTTCGTGTACGTGAAGGAGTCCGAGGAGCTGCTGGAGGATATGCGCCGGGTGGCCACGGAGGCGGTGGATGGAATGTCCGCCAAGAAGCGCCGGGACGAGGGCGACGTATGCCGCACTGTGCGCTCCGCCGTGAGCAGCTATCTCTATAAGCACACCAAGCGCAGCCCCATGATCATCCCCATGGTGACAAAGCTGTGAGAAAACAAGGGCCGCCCAAAAGGGCGGCCCTTGTTTTGTATTCCTCTATGAACAGATCCCCGCACGGGGAGCTCTCATAGCGCTGGATTTAACGCGCTGCGCGCAGGTCGAGGCAGCAAGTTCAAGCCTGCCCGCGACATTCCAAAAAGAAAACACCATCCTGACGGATGGTGTTTTCTTTTTGTGATTGTCCACAGGCTTTGTTGTCTGCACTCCCGCCCACCGCAAGGAAGGGGGAGTGTGAGGGGGGAACCTTTGACGGGTTCCCCCACTCGCGTTCAATCACCCGCCCGCAGGCGGTCACTTTTGCGTAGCAAAAGTGCTGCTCCAAAAAAGAAAGACACCCACATGGGTGTCTTTCTTTTTTGGAGCAGGGTACGGGAGTCGAACCCGCCTTAACGGCTTGGGAAGCCGCTGTAATACCGATATACCAACCCTGCGATTTACTTACCGGGTTATTGTAGCATACCGGCGGCGGTTTTGCAACCGAAAATTGTGTCGAAAGGGCATGAACGTCTTGTCCCGCCGCATACCCATAGAAAAAAGCCTGGAGGGGACGCTATGAAACGAAAACTGACAGCGCTGCTGGCGGCGCTGTGCATCACCGCTGTGCTGCCGGTACACGCCGGGGCGGTGGACCTGCCGCTGACCTCCCGCGCCGCGGTGCTGATGGAAAAGACCACGGGACAGATACTGTTTGCCCAAAACGAGCATGAGAAGCTGGAGCCGGCCAGCGTCACCAAGATCATGACGCTGCTGCTGACTATGGACGCCATCGGCAGCGGCGCGCTGGCCTATGACGACGTGGTGACGGTGTCGGCCAACGCCGCCGGCATGGGCGGCAGTCAGGTCTGGCTGGCGGAGGGCGAGCAGATCACCGTGGAGGAGCTGCTGAAATGCGTGTGCGTGTCCTCCGGCAACGACGCGGCGGTGGCGCTGGCGGAGAAGGTCGCCGGTGTGACGGAGCTGTTCGTGGAGCAGATGAATAACCGCGCCAGGGGGCTGGGTATGGACGATACCCATTTTGCCAACCCCACCGGTCTGACGGCGGCGGGCCACGTCACCAGTGCCTATGACATTGCCCTTATGAGCCGCGAGCTGCTGACAAAGCACCCGGACATCCGCAATTTCACCACCATATGGACGGACAGCATCCGAAACGGCACCTTTGATCTGGCCAATACAAACAAGCTCATCCGCTGGTACGACGGCGCCACGGGGCTGAAGACCGGCTACACCGCCTCCGCAGGCTACTGCATCAGCGCCACGGCGGAGCGCGAGGGCATGGAGCTGATCGCGGTGGTCATGAAGGGGGAGACGTCCGACAAGCGGAATACCGACGCCAAGGCGCTGCTGAATTACGGCTTCTCCGCCTATACGCTGGTCTCCGCCGCGCCGGAGGAGCCGCTGCCCGCCCTGCCGGTGACCATGGGGGAGGCGGAGCAGGTGGGCCTGACGCTGCCGGAGACGGGCGTTACCGCCGTGGTGGAGAAGGCGCAGGCATCGTCGCTGGAGTATCGGGTGGACCTGCCGGAGACGCTGGCGGCCCCGATACAGCAGGGCCAGCAGGTGGGCACGCTGACGCTGTGCAGCGGCGATACGGAGGTGCTGACGGTGCCCATTCTGGCGGCGGAGAGCGTTCCGGGGCGCAGCTGGGGACGGATGTTCACCGATCTTTTGAAGCAGGCGGTGTTCCTGGCGTAGCGGAAAGGGGAAAAGCGGGGGAAAGTCCCGTTTTTCCCCTTGTATTTTCCCCGGAAACGTTGTACGATAGGGCAAATAGTTGCATTGCACCGACGAGGAGGTTTTAACATGATACAGGTCGATCTGCAAAATGTCCGCAGCTTTATCCCACTGCCCTACGAGGCCGCACTGTCCCCCCGCCTGCGTATCGCCCATGACCATCTGCAAAATGGTGATGGCGCCGGCGGCGAATTTACCGGCTGGGTGCGTCTGCCGGAGGACTATGACAAGGCGGAATTTGCCCGCATCAAGGCGGCGGCGAAGAAAATACAGTCCGACTCCCAGGCGCTGGTGGTCATCGGTATCGGCGGCTCCTACCTGGGCGCCCGGGGCGTCATCGAGTGCCTGCGCTCGCCCAATTACAACCTGAAAAAGAAGAATACGCCCAACATCTACTTTATCGGCAACGGCCTCAGCTCCGACGCGCTGACCGAGGTGATGGAGCTGGTGGACGGCGTGGACTTCTCCGTGAACGTTATCTCCAAGTCCGGCACCACCACGGAGCCCGCCGTGGCCTTCCGCTTTTTCCGTGAGCTGCTGGAGAAGAAGTACGGCCCGGAGGAGGCCGCCCGGCGCATCTATGCCACCACCGACGCCCGCAAGGGGGCCCTGAAGGGCCTGGCCGACGATAAGGGCTACGAGGAGTTCGTGGTGCCGGACAACATCGGCGGACGGTACAGTGTGCTCACGGCCGTGGGTCTGCTGCCCATTGCTGTGGCCGGCATCGATATCGACGCGCTGATGGCCGGCGCGGCGGATATGATGCGCGAATGTGCCCTGGCGGACATGAACGCCAACCCCGCCTGGCAGTATGCCGGCGCCCGGTATGAGCTGTACCGCACGGGGAAGAAGATCGAGCTGCTGGCGGCCTATGAGCCCTGCTTCCGCTTTATGTCCGAGTGGTGGAAGCAGCTGTACGGCGAGAGCGAGGGCAAGGAGAACAAGGGCCTGTTCCCCGCCAGTGTGGAGTTTACCGCCGACCTGCACTCCATGGGCCAGTACATCCAGGAGGGTGAGCGCCACCTGTTCGAGACGGTGGTGCGCTTCGGCCCCTCTCAAAACGAAAACCCCGTGCCCTATGACGAGGGCAACGGCGACGGCCTGAACTTCCTGGCGGGCAAGAGCATGGACTTTATCCGCCAGCAGGCCATGGACGGTACGCTGCTGGCTCATGTGGAGGGCGGCGTGCCCAACGTGACGCTGCGGACAGGATCCGTCAATGAGCAGACCCTGGGCGGGCTGATCTACTTCTTTGAGTACGCCTGCGGCCTGTCCGGCTACCTGCTGGACGTGAACCCCTTTGACCAGCCCGGCGTGGAGGCCTATAAGAAAAATATGTTCGCCCTGCTGGGCAAGCCGGGGTATGAGGACCTGCGGCAGACGCTGCTGGGGAAGCTGGAAAAGTAAAAGTGCCCAAAAATAAGTTTACTTTTTCTGCATTGCTATTTTTCCACCGGTATGGTATGCTGTACTCAGGTGGAAACCACCAATGACAAAGGAGTGATTTCTTATGGTTAGACTGATCATGGGTGCCAACGGTGCCGGTAAGACCAAGCAGCTCATCGAGCTCATCCACACCAGTGTGGAGTCCGAGACCGGAAGTGTCGTGTGCATCGAGCCTAAGGGCGATATGACCTACGACGTCAGCTACAACGTCCGTCTGGTCAACGCCGGCGAGTATAATGTGGATTCTTTTGACTGCCTGCGCGGATTCCTGTGCGGTATGTACGCGGGCAATTACGATATTTCCCATGTGTTCGTGGATAATCTCTGCAAGATCGCCGGCAGCAACGACCTGCAGGCGGTAGAGACGTTCCTTCACTGGCTGGACCGCTTCAGCGAGGAGAATGGCGTGAAGTTCACCGTCACCATCAGCGCGGACGAGGACACCGCCACCGAGGGCATGAAGCAGTACATCTGAACCGCGTGAAAAGGACCGCCGAAAGGCGGTCCTTTTTTCATGTGCCGCCGAAAGGCGGCTTTTTATGTGTACGGGCGGACACGGTCGTGACCGGCAGCGCCGGCGCTCACGCTATGCCAGCAGATACAGCACCAGCCCGTACACCACGCTGGCAGCGGTGCCGAACACGATCACCGGCCCGGCCACAGTGAACATCTTGACCGCCGTGCCGGTGACGATGCCCTCCGCCCGGAAGTCGATGGCCGGCGAGGCTACGGCGTTGGCGAAGCCGGTGATGGGCACCAGCGTGCCTGCCCCGGCGTACCGCGCCAGCCGGTGGTACAGCCCCAGCGCCGTCAGCAGCACCGACAGGAACACCAGCGTTACCGAGGTGGCGGAGGCCGCCTCCTGCTGCGTCAGCCCCAGCGCCTGCCAGCCGTTGGCGATCAGCTGTCCCACGGCGCAGATCCCGCCGCCGACGACAAAGGCCAGCGCCGTGTCCTTGCCGATGGGTGAGCTGGGCGACAGCTGCCGTACCAGCGCGTCATATTCCTTGGGTGTCACGCCATCACATCCTTTCGCCGGTAATATGTGCCGCTTCCGCCGCGGCTATACTTGTCAAAACCCATAAAAACGGCTATAATAATACGGTGATCTCAGGAAAGGAGGGCGTCAGTTATGTACGACCCTGCCCATCCCTTTGGGCGCAAGGCGGTCCAGCTGGCCGTGATCGACCCGGTGAGCTGCACCGGCTGCGGCTGGTGCGCCATGTTCTGCCCCATGAAGTGCATCGACCTGCGGCCGGACGGCTATTATGAGGTCCGTCAGGATGACTGCATCGGCTGCCGCAGCTGCAAGGTCAACTGCTTTTACGGCGCTGTGACCATACTGCCGCCTCAGGTACGCTGATATGCAGAAAGAAAAAGCCCCTCTCGGGCTCTATATCCACATCCCCTTCTGCCGCCAGAAATGCGCCTACTGCGACTTTTACTCTTTGCCCCGCAGCGAGGAGAAGATGGACGCCTATACCGCCGCCCTGCTGCGCCATATCGAGGAGGTCGCACCCCGCACTGCTGCCCATCGGGTGGACACGGTGTACTTCGGCGGCGGTACCCCCAGCTATCTGGGACCGGACCGCCTGACAAAGCTGCTGCGGACCCTCCGCAAGCGCTGCCCTGTGGCCCGCGACGCCGAGATCACGTTGGAGGCCAACCCGGACTCCGCCTGTGACGTCAAGGCCCTGCGTGCGCTGCGTCGGGCGGGCTTCAACAGGATATCTCTGGGCGTTCAGTCGGCGGATGACGGCCTGCTTCGCGCCATCGGCCGCATCCATACCTTTGCCCAGGTGCAGGAGGCCGTGGCCGCCGTGCGGAAGGCCGGGTTCAAAAACCTCAGTATGGACCTGATCTATGGCCTGCCGGGCCAGACCATGCAGCAGTGGGAGGACACCCTCGCCGCCGTCATCGCCCTGGGCCCGGAGCATATCTCCTGCTACGGCCTGAAGCTGGAACCCGGCACGCCCCTGTATGACCGCCGGGACAGCGAGTGTTTCCCGGACGACGACGGCCAGGCGGATATGTATCTCTACGCCGTCACGGTTCTGGCACAGAACGGCTATGAACAGTACGAGATATCCAACTTCGCCAAGCCGGGCTTTGCCTCCCGCCACAATTTGAAATACTGGCACATGGAGGAATATGCCGGCTTCGGGCCCGGCGCCCACTCCGACTTCGGCGGTGTGCGCTACGCCTACGTCCGGGACCTGGACAGCTACATAAGCGGTCGCCTGATCCTGTCGGAGTCCGAGTCTGACGCTACGCTGACTCGCGATTACGAGTACGTCATGCTGTCCCTCCGCACGGCGGAGGGCATCGACCGCCGGTATTTCGAGACGACCTACCGCCAGCGATTCCAGCCCATGGAGGATCTGTTCGTGCAGTATGAGCGCACGGGTCTGGCCGCCCGAACGGAGAACGGCTGGCGCCTGACGCCCCGCGGCTTTCTGGTGTCCAACAGCATCATCGTGGCCCTGGAGGAGACCCTGGCCGTCCAGAAAATACGCCGGGAGCAGGCCCTGGCCCAGCGGGATTATCGGATAATTTAACTGAAAAAGGCGGCTGTGTGCCGCCTTTTTCCGCTTTCCTCTTGACATTTTTTCAAAACCGTGCTACATTGTCAGCAATATTGAAAGCTGCGATGAAGGGGACAGGCCGTGCCTCATGTCCACGCGAAGAGAGCCGCCGTTTGGTGCAAGGCGGACGGGACAGTGACACCGAACATCACCCCGGAGCATCCGCCTGAAAGCTCGCCGAGTAAGCGCGGACGGCAAGGGAGCCGTTACCTTCTCCCCGCCCCATTCCGTGGGGGATGAGTGGCCGCCCCGGCGGCAACGAGAGTGGTACCGCAGAGGACGTTTTTCCGCGCCTTTGTCTCTTGAACGAGACAAAGGCGCTTTTTATTTTGTTTTCAAAACTATTCAGATAAAGGAGAAGCAACATGGAGTACAAGAAGACACTGAATATGCCCAAAAGCGGCTTTCCCATGCGCGCCGGCCTGCCCGCCCGCGAGCCGGAGATGCTGAAGCACTGGGAAGAGCTGGACCTTTACAATGAGCTGCTGAAGAAGAACGAGGGCAAGCCTCTGTTCTCCCTCCACGACGGCCCTCCGTTCTCTAACGGCGCGCTGCACATGGGCCACGCTTTGAACAAGTCCCTGAAGGACTTTATTACCCGTATGTACGCGATGCGCGGCTACTATACCCCCTATATCCCCGGCTGGGACAACCACGGTATGCCCATCGAGTCCGCCATCATCAAGCAGAACAAGCTGAACCACAAGGCCATGAGCGTCTCTGAGTTCCGCAGTGCCTGCCATGAGTTTGCCGACCACTACATCGACGTGCAGCGCGACGGCTTCAAGCGCATGGGCGTGGTGGGCGACTGGGAGCACCCCTACAAGACCATGGATCCCGGCTTCGAGGCCCAGGAGGTCCGTGTGTTCGGCAGAATGTACCAGAACGGTCACATCTACAAGGGCCTGAAGCCCGTGTATTGGTGCCCCCACGACGAGACGGCCCTGGCCGAGGCGGAGATCGAGTATAAGGACGATCCCTGCACCACCGTCTATGTGAAGTTCCCCATGCATGACGATCAGGGCAAGCTGGGCCATCTGGACCACAGCAAGCTGTACTTCGTGATCTGGACCACCACCGTCTGGACCCTGCCCGGCAACCTGGCCATCGCCCTGCACCCCGACGAGAGCTACGCCGTGGTCAAGGCGCCCAACGGCGAGATGTACATCATGGCCGAGGCACTGGTCGAGAAGGTCATGAAGATCGGCGGCTTTGACAGCTATGAGATCGTGGAGACGCACCCCGGCTCCTTCTTCGAGAACATGCTGGCTGACCATCCCTTCCTGCCCAAGACCTCCCGCCTGGTGCTGGCGGATTACGTGACCATGGACTCCGGTACCGGCTGCGTCCACACCGCACCCGGCTTCGGTGCCGACGACTATGTGACCTGCAAGCGCTACGGCATGGACATGGTAGTGCCCGTGGACGATCAGGGCAAGCACACCGCCTACGCCGGCAAGTACGAGGGCATGACCACCGATGCGTCCAACCCCGTCATCCTGCAGGATATGAAGGACAACGGCACTCTGTTCGCCAGCGAGGACATCGTCCACAGCTACCCCCACTGCTGGCGCTGTAAGCAGCCCATCATCTTCCGCGCCACCCCCCAGTGGTTCTGCTCCGTCGAATCCTTTAAGGACGACGCCGTCAAAGCCTGCGACAACATCCGCTGGCTCCCGGCCTGGGGCAAGGAGCGCATGATCGCCATGATCCGGGAGCGCGCCGACTGGTGCATCTCCCGTCAGCGCCGCTGGGGCCTGCCCATCCCCGTCGTCTATTGCAAGGACTGCGGCAAGCCCATCTGCAACGACGAAAGCATCGACGCCATCTCCAAGCTGTTCGCCGCCAAGGGCAGCAATGCCTGGTTTGAGCTGGACGAATCGGAGATTCTGCCCGAAGGCTTCACCTGCCCCCACTGCGGCGGCATAAAATTTGAAAAAGAGACGGACACGCTGGACGGCTGGTTTGACTCCGGCTCCTCCCACGTGGCCTCCATGCAGCTGGACCAGGGCTTCTGGCCTGCTGACATGTATATCGAAGGCGCGGACCAGTACCGCGGCTGGTTCCAGAGCAGCTTGCTGACCGCCGTCGGCGCCTTCGGCAAGGGCGCGCCCTTCAAAGAATGCCTGACCCACGGCTGGACCGTCGACGGCGAAGGCCGCGCCATGCACAAGAGCCTGGGCAACGGTATGGACCCCAACGAGATCATCAAGGAATTCGGCGCAGATATGCTGCGCCTGTGGGCCGGTTCTTCGGACTATCACGCCGATGTCCGCTGCTCGAAGGATATCTTCAAGCAGCTGAGCCAGAGCTACCTGAAATTCCGCAACACCAGCAAATACTGCCTAGACAATCTGGTAGACTTCGACCCTGCCCACCTCGTCGCCCCGGCGGATATGCTGGAGCTGGACCGCTGGGCCATGACCAAGTGCAACGCCCTGATGGAAAAGGTGGAAGCGGCCTACTGCGACTACGAATTCCACACCGTCTCCCACGCCATCAATGATTTCTGTGTCGTCGTTCTCTCCTCGTTCTATCTGGATATCATCAAGGACCGCCTGTACTGCGATGGCCGCAACAGCCTGGCCCGCCGCAGCGCCCAGACCGCACTGTACCTGATCCTCGACGCGATGGCCAAGATGTTTGCGCCGATCCTCGCCTTCACCTGCAATGAGATCTGGCTGGCCATGCCCCATCGTGACGGGGAGGATGTCCGCAATATTCTGCTCAACGAGATGAGCAAGCCCTACACCCAGTATGCCCTGCCCGCAGAAGCGATGGCCAAGTGGGATACCCTCATCACCGTCCGCTCCGAGGTCAATGCCGTCCTTGAAGCCGCCCGGGCAGACAAGCGCATTGGCAAGGCGCTGGAAGCCCAGGTCAACCTCTATTGCCAGGGCGACGCGAAGACTGCGCTGGATGCGATCCAGGACCTGGACCTGGCAGAGCTGTTCATCGTCTCCCGCGTCAGCTTCTGCGATGGCACGCCGGATCGAGGCAATGTCGTCAAGGATAGTGCCGCCTTCCCGGGGCTGACCATCGAGGTCTGCGAAGCCGCCGGTGCAAAGTGCCCCCGCTGCTGGATGCACACCCTGGAGCCCAATGCCGAGGGCCTTTGTCCCCGCTGCGCCCAGGTCATGGCGCTCATCCCCGCGGAGGAGCTGGAATCCTGATTTTCCCCGCTTGCACGAATACACTTCGTTTGCTTCCGGGAAGTGTTTCTTTTTAAATTTTTGTGGTGCTTTGCAAAAATCAGCATTGACAGGCCGGAGAATTTGTGAAAAAATATAAGAGGATCGCCCACACGGCGAAAATACGGCTGCCAAGCCGGGAAATGAGGTCATTGCATATGGCAGACGCGGAACAGATCATTGGTTATTGCCCCAAATGCGGAAAGGAGCTGCAGATCCCCGGGGAGCTGCCCCGCTTCGCCTGCATGTACTGCGCGACAAAGCTGACCCAGGCGCAGCTACTGGCAGACGCCCCCGCCCCCATGCCCGCCGTCGAAGGCGACGCAGCAGAGGAGTTTGCCGTCTTTTCTGCCCTGGTCCTAGCTTGCGTCACAAATTTTCCAGACAGCTATAAGAAAGTCACCCGCTCCGAGTTTTCCAAATACTCCGATACATATCTGGACGCCTGCCGCCCCGCCTTTGACCACTTAGACCGGTGCGCCCGCATTGAGCCCGACCGCCGGACCGAATGGGCCGAGCTGGGCGCAGAGGATCTGATGCAGCAGCTGAACGATTGGTTCGCCGCCCAAAAGGGCTGGAACAGCCGCGCACGGCAGGCCCGCATCGTCGACAACGCAAAATTCACCATTGCCCTGTTCCTAGTCCCGATGCTCAGCCGGGGGAATTGGACAATCTCCCGTCCCTTTGCCAAGCGCCTGCGCACCCTTTGGATGGCGCGCTACCCCAAGTCGCCCTTTACCCTGGCCAGCTATGACGATCTTGTCAGCGGCTTCCGCAAGCGCTGGCTGTGCTTTATCACGACGGCAGTCTGCGAGGCCGAAGGCAAGCCCGACGACTGCGCCGAGCTGACCGCCTTCCGCCGCTTCCGTGATGGCTGGCTCTCCCAGCAGCCCGACGGGCCCGCGCTGATCGAGGAATACTACGAGATCGCCCCGGCCATCGTTCTGCATCTGCAATATGCGGACGACGCCCCGGCCCGCTACGCCGCGCTGCGGCGGGACTATCTCTCCCCCTGCTATGCCGCCCTACAGGCTGGCGACCCGGGCCGCTGCAAGCAGCTCTACACCCAGATGGTCCGCCGGTTGGAGCGCCAATATCTGCAGTAAAACAACCAAAGTTGATTTCCCCCGGGCCGCGTGCTATAATAGTTGCAACGAATGGACGCAAAGTGCCCCATAAGAGTTTTAAAGAAAAGGCGGGCCTGCTGCTGCAGCCCGCCGCCCCTCTACTGCACAAGGAGGCCGATCCTATGAAGAAAGAAACAAGCACCACAACGAAAATCTCCCCGGAGGAGATCAAGCGCGTCAAGCTCCTGGGCTGTCTGCGGGATAAACGCTATCCGGATGTCTTCAATGTCCGCACCATCACCGGCAACGGCCGGATCAGCACCGAGCAGCACCGGATCATCGCCGACGCGGCGGACAAGTTCGGCTCCGGCATCGTCGCGCTGACGACCCGGCTGACCTTTGAAATCCAGGGCGTCAAATATGAAAACATCCAGCCGCTCATCGATTTTTTGGCCGCCCACGGCATCACGACCGGCGGCACCGGCCCGCTGGTCCGCCCTGTCGTCTCCTGCAAGGGTACGACCTGTCAGTATGGCCTGATCAACACTTACGATCTGAGCCAGAAGATCCACGAGCGCTTCTACCTGGGCTATCACGACATCCCCCTGCCCCACAAATTCAAAATCGGCATCGGCGGCTGCCCCAATAACTGCATCAAGCCGAATCTGAACGACCTGGGCATCGTCGGGCAAAAGGTCCCCGTCCCGGACCTTTCCAAATGCCACGGCTGCAAGAAGTGTAAGATCATGGAGGCATGTCCCATCCACGTCCCCCAGGTCGTGGACGGCAAGATCTATGTCGATGAAGATCTCTGCAACCACTGCGGCCGCTGCGACGGCAAGTGTCCCTTCAACGTCTTTACGGAATACCGCCACGGCTACCGGATCTATATCGGCGGCCACTGGGGCAAGAAAACTGCCTGCGGCCAGCCGCTGTCGAAGATCTTCACCTCGGAGGACGAGGTGATGGACGTCATCGCCCGCGCCATCGAGCTCTTCCGCACGGAGGGTAAGCCCGGCGAACGCTTTGCCAATACCGTGCAGCGCCTCGGCTTTGACTACGTCGACGCGCAGTTGACAAAATAACGCCATGCAAAAATTCCCTGTCGCAAGCGCTGCGGCAGGGAATTTTCGCATTATACCGTTTCTTTTGGCAGCCCCTTCATCGTCAAGCTGATGCGCTTGCGGGCGACGTCGACCTCTAAAACCATGACCCGGACGACATCGCCGGGGTGGAGCAGCTCGCTGGGGTGGCGGATAAACCGGTCCGACACCTGCGAGATATGCACCAGCCCATCCTGATGCACGCCGATATCGACGAAAGCCCCAAAGTCGATAACATTGCGGACCGTCCCCGTCAGGACCATGCCAGGCTGCAGGTCTTTGATTGCCAGCACATCTTTGCGCAGCTGCGGCGCAGGCAGCGCCTGCCGCGGGTCGCGGCCCGGCTTGCAGAGCTCCTGGACGATATCTCGCAGTGTCGGCACACCGATGCCGCATTGCATCGCCAAATCTTCCTCCCCCAGCTGCTGGACGGCGTCCGGCAGCCCGGCAAGCTTGCGGTCCGCCACATCCTGCAGACTGTAGCCGCAGCGCGCCAGGAGGGTCTGCGCCGCCGTGTACGACTCGGGGTGCACACCGGTGGCGTCCAGGATCTGCCGCCCGCCAGGAATACGCAGGAACCCGGCGCACTGGATAAAGGCCTTTGGCCCCAGCTTCGGGACCTTTTTTAGCTGCGCCCGGCTGGTAAACGCGCCGTTTTCCTCCCGGTAGGCCACGATGTTCTTTGCCGTCGCCGCCGTCAGACCGGCCACCTGCTGCAGCAGCGGTGCAGAGGCCGTATTGAGGTCCACGCCCACGGCATTGACGCAGTCCTCCACGACGCCTTCCAGCGCTTGGCTTAGCTCCTTCTGCGGAAGATCATGCTGGTACTGGCCGACGCCGATGGCCCTGGGGTCGATCTTGACCAGCTCTGCCAGCGGGTCCTGCAGCCGCCGCGCGATGGAAACGGCAGAGCGCAGGTTCACATCAAACTGGGGAAACTCCTCCGCCGCCAGCTTGGACGCCGAGTAGACCGAAGCCCCCGCCTCGCTGACGACCATATAGGCAGGGCCGGGATAGCGGGCGATCAGCTCCGACGTCATCTCTTCTGTCTCCCGGGAGGCCGTGCCGTTGCCAATGGCGATACACTGCACCTTGTGACGGCGAATCAGCGCGCCCAGCGCCGTGATAGCCGCCTCCCGCTTGGCCTGGGAGAGCGTCGGATAGACGACTGTCGTATCCAGCACCTTGCCGGTCGGATCGACCACC
>OLPR01001443.1_pt1 | contig 19480 bp, 17 predicted proteins | sample 1672761 | NCBI WGS metagenome assembly OLPR01 (sample SAMEA3136721, study PRJEB25190) | human gut metagenome | biome: human gut; feature: human-associated habitat; material: faeces | place: Austria | collected 2013 | reverse complement strand
GATGATGGAAATCGCCCGCGAATTGCGTTCCAGCACCACCTTGGACAGCACGTAGAGCACCAGTGCGAAAGTCACGACAGCAAATCCGCCGAACATGTAGAACACCACGCCCATGGACTGTTCCAGCTGCGCCGTGGTATTTTGCAGATCCTTTTTTGTGAAGACGTTCTCAATATCGTCATCATCGATATCCTTGATCTTCGTATTGCTGAAATAACCGGTAAAGTAATCGTCTCCATAGTCAAACAGGTCGTTGCACCGATCGATGTCCATGAAGACCGCCAGTCCCGCCGGATAATCCACCGTGCCGACGACTTTAAAGGTATAGGTCTTATTGGCATATTTATCATCAAGCTCCAGCTTCTCACCCTTCTGGATACCCGTCTTGTCTGCAAATGCCGAAGACACCAGGACCCGGTATTCATCCGACTTTTTCAGATCCGCTTTTGCATTGTCAATATACGATGAACTTTCTTGAATGCCGTACACCGACATGTCCTCATCGATGGCGCCCTTGTATTTCAGCGTATTGATAGTATATTTCTCAGCTCCGTCCGTATCGGTTTCCACCGTATCCTTCAGCACATACTGATATTTGCAGATCTGATGATCCAGCACCTCACCTTTGTAATGCTCCAGTAGAGGTGTAAACATAAGACCGAACATGAGCAGCAGATTGGCAAATAAAATGCCAACTAACAATACAAGATAGCTGCCCTTGTTCTGCAAAATCACCCGCAAACGAAATCTGTTAAGAAACCGGATATTCGGCAGGCGTACAGCCCGGCCCTTCTTTTCCTTTGCAGTCTGCCCTCTCAGGAATGCCAGCGGCGAAAGCTTGAGCTTTTTATAAAGTGCCAGGAAATTGATCAGGATCATGATGACTTCCGGTCCCAACGTAGACAGCAGAAAAGCTTCCGGATTCCACAAAGTCTTGTAAGTCGGCAAAGAGTAGCTTCCATAGTAGAGCGTCGCCACGGTGTTTTTGAAGAAAGAATATCCCAGGATGTTGCCGATCACGCAGGCAATCAGCGTGATGATCACCGGCAAAGTCATATAATGGCGGATCAGCTCGGCTCTGGTATAGCCGGACGCCCGCAGCGTTCCAATGACCGTCGCCTCTTTTTCGATGGTATTCAGGGTCGTCACCGCGAAGACAAATGCCAGGATCGCCGTGATGATGTACATAAACCAAATGACCATCTGCTTATCGCCGCCCAGGTCGTTTCCAGAGAAATGGATGGCCTGATTATCTGCTTCCTGCAGGAAATCCTTCACTTCGTTGTCGCTGAAAAAAGCTTCTTTCACCAGCTTTGACAGCAGGTCGTCCGACTTGTCACGCCTGGTTTGCTCGCTCATGCCCTGCTTTTCCCACTTCCAGGCGTAATTATAATGGAGGCTGCGGGTCTGGGTGCTCCCGTCATCCAGCTTCTTTAAATTCTCCGCCATAGCGTCGAATCCGCCTTGTGTCACAGCTGCTACGGTAAAGGTCTGCGCGTCGAACATAAGATCCGAGTTATCCTCAAAAAGAGCACTGTAATCCGAAAATGCCACCAGTCCGCAGACCTTCCACGATGTTCCGTTGAGCTGGATAGAGTCTCCCACCTTTATATCGTTGTTTTCTGCAAAGAGCCTGTCGATGGTGATCTCGTCGTCTGCCTTGGCCATTCTTCCCGACAGCACGCTTATCTTATTGACCTTGCTGCGGTTCACGTAGATCCGATAAGTGTTGTCGTCTGTCGCCTTTTCTTCTATGTACGGCTGCGAATACAGCTTGACGTGTTCGTCATCCTGCAAAGTTTTGATCAGGTCTTTATCCGCCTTTTCTTTGAGGATGAAATGACCGTCTTCGATATTGTATTTTTTAAAACTCTGGTCGTAGGCAGCCTTCATGCTGGTGCCCGCTACTAAAAATCCGGAAATAAATCCGATGGAAAGGACCATGAACAGGAAGATCGCGATATATTTGCCAAGATCCTGCCGCAGTTCCCGCTTATATCGTTTATGCAAAGGATTCTTCATAGATCGTCTCACCTACCATTCCAGCTGCATTGCCGGGATCTTGTGGTCGTTGTAGACCTGACTCCGGATCTGTCCGTCACGCAGGGAAACCACCTGATCTGCCATATGCTTTATGGCATCATTGTGAGTCACGATGATGATGGTGTTCTGATATTTGCTGTTGACCTGTTCGATCAGCTCCAGGATCTCCTTGGAGGTTTTATAATCCAAAGCCCCTGTCGGCTCATCGCAAAGAAGAACGTCAGGATTTTTGACGATGGCTCTGCCGATAGCCGTTCTCTGCTGCTGGCCGCCGGAAATCTGATTCGGCAGCTTGTCTTTATGATCCCAAAGGCCCAGCACGTGAAGAAGTTCATCCACGTCCAGCGGTGCGTCACTGAGATATGCTCCCACCTCGATGTTTTCCTTCACTGTGAGGTTCGCGATAAGGTTGTATTGCTGGAATACATATCCCAGATGTTTTCTGCGATACAGGGACAGCTTCTTTTCGTTCATGTCTTCGATCTTCTCTTTCGCTATGGCGACGCTGCCGCTGTCCGGACCGTCGATCCCGCCGATGATATTGAGAAGAGTGGATTTGCCGCTCCCTGATGGTCCCAGGAGCACGCAGAGTTTTCCTTTTTCTACGGTCAGATCGATGCCGCGAAGGACTTCTACACGGGTATCTCCCTGGCCAAAGGATTTTTTCACTTGATTCACTTCCAGAAATGCCATGATTCTTCTTCCTTTCTTCGCTCGCATACTCGAAACACTTGCCGCAGATGTGGCAAGTGTTTCGAGCGTTTTCATTGGTCTGAGTTGGTGTTCACCTTTTTGTTGAGGTATAAGGTTTTAAAGGTTTTGTTTGTCGTTTATGATTTCACTTTTACTCTTTTATGTCTATCGTTTCTCCGGTGTGGCTTGCACCGAAGATTCTGTGTCGTTTGTTTTGTGTAACTTCGTTAGTTTTGACTAACGGTTCTGCCTATATAAACCCGGTACGGAAACCGCACCGGGTTATTTCCTATATAGGCGGAAATGAGGTAAGGTTTTGTTTCACATGAGTAAAATAATTTATCAAGGAGGTTAGTATCACCTAACTCCATGATTATAATACTACAGCCACTGACCAATGTCAACTGGTTTTTTCGATTTTTTTGTTTTAATTTTTAGGGTTGGGGACGGGGGTCGGGATGATGAATCCATAGCTTGGCGTTGCCGGCACGGGGATGAAAATTTACCGAAATTGATAATGGTTGCCAGCCCCGGTTCCCTGTGTTACAATATTTCTTGCGTAGAGTAGGTATTGCGCGTGAAGTGTCATAAGATGGGATGTTGCTTATGAACGAAAGCTTTGCTGCGGTGCAATATCGCGTCCGCTACTACACTCAGGGATTTGAATACTCCTGTTCTTTTTGTGTAGTTCAATCTACGACAAATAAAGAAAGGAGTTTTTTAATGGAACAAAAATCTAATACCAAGCGGCTCGTGGTTCTGGCGTTTCTTATCGCACTGGAGATCATCCTCACCAGGTTCTGCTCGATCCAGACACCGATCGTGCGAATCGGATTCGGATTTCTGCCGGTTGCTATGATGGGGATTTTATACGGTCCGATCTGGGCCGGGATCGGATATGCTATAGGCGATTTGCTGGGCATGCTGATCTTCCCATCAGCAGCGTACTTCCCGGGATTTACCCTGACGGCGTTTTTGACAGGAATGATATTCGGGTTCTTCCTCAAGGGAAAAGAGATCACCTGGAAAAGCGTACTGCCTGCCAGCCTGCTCGTGATCCTGGGATGCAATCTGTGTCTGGATACGTTATGGCTCTCCATTTTGATGGGTGACGGATATCTGGCGCTGCTTCCTGCCCGCATCTTAAAATGCGTGTTGATGCTGCCCATCCATCTGATTTTGATCCCGTTCGTATGGAACCGCATCGTATCGAAGATACCGTTTGCCGGACAGATGACGGCGTAGAGAAACTTTGTAGGTTTGTCAAACATATGTTACACCATCAAGCACGAAATCATCTAAAACAGTTTGAGGAGATTTCCATCCCAGCGGGCGCATAGGAAAACGATTGTAATCCCTATAGTTGTATCGCTGCAGCTGTTTTGAAAAATCCTCAAAGGAATAAAACTTATGAGTGGCGTAAAATCGTTCGTTATCTTTGCGATGACTGCGTTCTACTTTCCCATTATGCCTTGGTGTAAAAGGTTTGATCAGCTTATGGCAGATGTCGTTGTTTCTGAGTGTGCGTTGAAACATCGTTAGAGTTTCTTTTCCCGGCTGAGTAAAGCGTTTGGTGAATTCTGCGCCATTGTCTGTTTGAACACATTCTATAGGCATTGGAAAATGTCGGATAAGATGTTCGACAAAAACAGAAGAGGAATAGGTGCTGTGTTCTTCAAAGGCCTCCACATAACGCCAGCGGGAATACTCGTCGATTGCAGTGTACTGATAGAATTTTTTACCTTCGGCATCACCGACCAGACAGACTGAGGGAACAAATTTAACGTCAATCTGGATGCGCTGTCCTGGATAGAGCATCTGCTCATAGGGCTTGGCCACATATTTGGGGTTAGGAAGCTTTTGGGCAGTCATACCCTGCTTTTTTAGAAAGCGGTATAATCCTGTAATGGATCTGGTATAGCCACGCTGTCTGAGTTTTACCCAAAAGGTCACCAAGCCGGTATGAGGATTTCTTCTGCGCATATTCCGGATGAGTTGGATCTCCTGGGAAGTGTGCTGATTAGGATGAGAATGAGGACGTCTGGAACGATCACGAAGGGACTCTATAGAGCCGTCGAACCGACGTTTCCAGCGATAAATATACTGACGGTTGGTTTTGTATTTGATTGCAGCTTTCGTCACGCCATATTTTTCAGCGTAACGGATCAGGGATAGACGGTACTTCATATCTTGTGTTATACTTGTCATGCGGAAACCTCCAGTGTATGGTTTTGTGTGGTAACTTAACTTTAACACAGAATTGAAGTTTCCGCTTTTTCTTTATTTAGTTGTAACACATGTATTGTAATCCTACAGACAGATGACGGCGTAGAGAAACTTTCGCTTGACCCCAAAAGCCCTTATGATATAATAAAAACAAGAGGAAACCGTAAAACGGTTAGCCTATGGAGTTTTGATAACTGCCTTCAGCTACAAAATGAAAGGCAGTTATTTTATTTCCCGCACTATCCTGTACAGGATCAGGAGATAAATCACACCGAAAATGCAATCCATCATACCAACCACCTCCTTTTAGGCTAATCCCAACGGACCCCTTTAAGGTGTGGCTAACCGCTTTCACTTGCTCCTCTTGATTGGTTTATTATATCATTTTTGTAAGTATATGTAACTACATTTTTGTTTTCATTTCTTTAAATTTCTATTCATAACTGTGTTTCATAAAAACACCCCTAATACTGGAGGCCAGTATTAGGGGTACATATCATTTATGAATCTCTTCGAAGCTGTTTTATTTTACTCTTATATTGCCTGCCGTCTCGCGCTCGTTCCGCAAAACATCCGGCTAACCGGTCACGCTTCCTGGCAGTGTTCTTCTACCTGCGGCAGCTCCTGCTCCGGCAAAAGATTTTTCATGCTGTTCAACGTGATTCCCAGCGTGGAGATGTTGTGGAACATAGCCGATGTTGTCGGCGGGATGAGCCCAAACACGCCTGCACCAATGAGTCCGGAGTTGATGCCTACGATGGAGCGGTAGTTGGAGTCGATCCGCTTCATGAGACGGTTACTGAGCTTCTTGAGTGTCACCAGTTCATACAGGTTATCTGCGCCAATGGTGATGTCGGCAATTTCACGAGCCAGCTCTGCGCCATCACTGATAGCAATGCCGACATTCGCTGCTGAAAGAGCCGGAGAATCGTTGATCCCGTCTCCGACCATAATGGTTTTGGCTCCATTTTCCCGTTCTCTCTGAATGAAGCTAGCCTTGTCTTCCGGAAGCACTTCGGAATAGTATTCGTCCACACCAACACGCTTAGCGATGACTGCTGCAGTTCGTTCGCTGTCGCCCGTCATCATTACCACCTTGGTGATACCGGCTTCTTTCAGTTGTCTGATGGCGTCTGCTGCTTCTTCACGCAAAGGATCTTCGATGCAAATCACAGCTACCAGCTTGCCGTCGATAGCCATATAAAGGTAAGAGTATCCTTCCGGCAGGTTTTCAAACTCTGTCTTAGCGGAATCGTCTACGATGCATTTTTCATCTTCAAAGATGAAGTGATAACTTCCGATCACGACCTTCCTGTCATCGATTTCAGAAGAAATACCGTGAGCAACGATATAATTCACCTTCGAGTGCATTTCAGCATGTTCAAGACCCTTCTTTCGTGCAGCATCCACAACGGCTTTTGCCATGGAGTGCGGGAAATGTTCTTCCAGGCATGCTGCGATCCGCAGCATTTCATCGTCGGATTCATCACTGAAGTTGACGATGGATCTTACGACCGGCATGGCTTTCGTCAGCGTTCCCGTCTTATCGAATACGATGGTCGTTGCTTCAGCGACAGCTTCCATGTACTTGCCGCCTTTGACCATGATGTCGTGTTCCCCGGCTTCTCTGATCGCAGAAAGCACAGTCACCGGCATAGCCAGTTTCAATGCACAGGAGAAATCGACCATCAGAACGGCCAGCGCCTTGGTAGCATTTCTGGTAAGAAGCCATACCAGTGCAGTTCCCAGCAATGTATACGGAACCAGTCTGTCCGCCAGATGTTCCGCCTGGCTCTCGGACGCTGATTTCAGTTTATCCGTTTCTTCGATCATGGATACGATCTTCTCGTATTTCGTGGATCCTCTCGTCTCTTTGACGCGGATGACAAGTTCCCCTTCTTCTACAACTGTTCCAGCGTATGCGTAACTGTCTGTGTCTTTTTTTACAGCAAGTGGTTCGCCTGTCATAGCTGACTGGTTTACCATCGCTTCTCCGTCACAAACGATGCCGTCGAACGGGATGATGTTACCCATATGCACAACTACAAGATCTCCTATCTCTACTTCATCAGAAGGCACCAGCTTTTCAGCTTCATCCTTCCTCACCCATACTTTTTCGGTATTGAGAGACATGCTCCGCGCGAGATCGCCGACAGACTTCTTATGCGTCCAATCTTCCAGCAGTTCACCAACACCTAACAGGAACATGATCGATCCGGCCGTATTGAAGTTACCTCGCAGGATAGAAACGGTAATAGCTGTCGCATCCAGCACCGGCACTTCGATCTTACGGGCGGCCAGACACTTTATACCCATCCAGACATATCTTATCGCTCTGCAAAGAGTGATAGCGTTTCGAAGCGGCATCGGCAAAAAAATCTTGTTAAAGAGTCTTCTAAGGATCCGACCCGCCAGTTTTTCCTGGAATTCTGCATTGAGCTGTCTGCCGGAATTCTGCAAAACTTCCATCGGCACGTTGACTCTGTCATAGTCAAATGCGGACAGTGCATCAACCAGCTCTTCTCTGCTGCAGTGGAAACAGATCACAGCATCTCCGGTACGCTCATATACCTTGACTGAGCTGACTCCATCCATCTTCTGTATCGCATAGTGCAGTATGTCCGCCTGTTCGAAGGTCATGCGACTCTGCTTCATATGGATACGCAGGCGTCCCTTGATTTCATGCTTGATCTGAAACTTCATTATGCATCAGCCTCGGTTTCTTCTGCAGCATCTTCGATTTCAGCTGCTTCCTTAGCTTCCTGTCTTTCTTCGTTGATCTGTTCTGCTTCTGCTACGATGTCACCAACGTTTTCCTGGACGGTGCTTACCGTCTTCATAACACAGTCTTTCGCACGCATACCTGCAGCTGTGCAGTTGGTATATACCTTTTTCGCATCATCGCTTCCCAGGATCTTCAATCCTGCTGTTCCAAACAATACTCCTCCTACGAACGTTCCTACTGTTTTTAAATCGATCTTAGCCATAATAGATTCTCCTTTCATTTTTCTATATTTTAATTTATATTTCATAGCTCTTTAACAATCTTAGAATAACGCACACTCTCTCAGGAAGTCAAGGCTAACATTTGTAAGTTTTTGCTAACTTTTGTAAGCCATAACTAACTTCACCCCTTAAATATGGTTTGTTTCTATGAACTAACGACAGTTTTGATGGTAATCATCCTACCATTTCAGCCGTACTCATCCTACCAAAAGTAAGTCGGCGCTAACCTTTTGCCCAACGAAAGCCCGGCGATCTGCCGGGCTTGCTGTATCTATTTTCCTGTCTGTTTCGCAGGCAGTGTCATCTGCCATCTATACTGCGACTACTCTACGATCCTTCTTACCGTCTGGATCGGTCCGCAATTATTCGCGTTTGTCACGCAGATCCCCTTCTTGGAGCCGGATGCGTGAACGATCTTGCCTCCGCCGATGTAGATTCCTACATGGTGAGGGTACAGGATCAGATCTCCTGCTTTTGCCGACTTTAGCCTGACCCCAGGTCGTTCTCGGCAGGGAGATACCGAATTTAGCGTATACGCTCTGTGTGAAGCCGGAGCAGTCAGCACCATTAGTCAGACTGGTACCACCTCTCTTATATGGATTACCTACGAACTGCAGTCCGTAAGAAGCAACTGCAGCACCGCTGCCGCTTCCGATGACTGTGCCGCCCTTTGCAGAAGCGGACTTGTCATTTGCCGTCGTAGTTTTCTTTTCTTTCGTGCCCTTGTAAACAACGGAATTCACCGCTTCGCTTACAACAGCTGTATCAACAACTTCAGAAGTCACTACGGAACCGTTAACGCTTACTGTCTGATTGGTTACGATCTGGTTTCCGTTCTTACCTTCGCTCTTGACCTTCTGGTCGCCTTCATACAGATCCTTGTTATCTTCGTAAGTCGTACCTGCAGCTACATTCTGCAAAGAACCAGTTTCAGAACTGATGGTCACACAGAAAAGCGGATCATCTGAGCTGTTCTGTGCCAGAACATAATCCACAGCTTCATCTGCCGTCATAACGGTTTCCGGCTCTCCGCCTCTCTTAAGATCAGCTTCCTCGCTGGACAGCTTCTTGTCAACTGTGATGGAGTTGATCTGTGCTCCTTCCGGCGAATACTTATCCATAACGGTTTCGATTACCTTCTCCGCCGTCTTGGAATCTTTTACCAGAAACAGTTCCTCACCACCTGCCTTTACGGCATATGGATTTTCAACCTTGGTTCCGTCTGCGTATACAGCATACGGTTTCGTCAGTGTCATAACAACAACCAAAGCTGCGATCAGGATCACAGCGATGGAAGCTGTAAGCAATACCTTCTTTTTGTTGTTTTTCAGACTGGAAATCATAATATTCTCTCTTATTTGTTATAAATTACCCACGAACTGTAACGTATAATACCTACCTATTATACCCGAAATCCCCGTGTAAGAAAACACTGGGGATTTCATCTTCACATAATCTTCAAACTCTGTTCTTTTGACTTTTTATTCTCCTATCTTAACCCGTAGTGGTCTGCAAGCCTGCGGAATCCATTCATAGAGTTTACGATAGTATCATAGGATGTGCAGTATGCCAGACGAACATATCCCGGGCATGCGAAGGCACTGCCCGGCACCATCAGGATATTATGCTTCTTTGCTTCTGCACAGAATTCATTTTCATCCGCCACAGGGGATTTCAGGAACATGTAGAAGGCTCCTTCTGGTTTTACGCAGTCGAAACCACAATCCTTCAGGCCTTCATACAGCGCCGTTCTGTTCTTGTCATAGTAATCCAGATCCACCTTGACATCAACACACCGTGCGATCATCTTCTGCTGAAGCGATGGTGCGTTGACGCAGCCGATGATGCGGTTTGCATTGGATGCTGTATCGAACACCAGCTGGCTTTCTTCCAGTTCGGACGGGATCACCAGATATCCGATCCGTTCTCCCGGAAGAGAAAGTGATTTGCTGTAGGAATAAGCAACGATAGTGTTATCATAGTATTTCGTTACATAAGGAACCTCCACATCTCCGTATGCCAGTTCCCGGTAAGGTTCGTCCGAAATAAGAAATATAGTTCGTCCCAGTTCCTTTTGTTTGCGCTCCAATATGTCTGCGATCTGTCTGATCGTCTCTTCACTGTAGATCACACCGGTCGGATTGTTGGGCGTATTGATGAGAACAACGCGGGTCTTATCACCGATAAGCTTCTCAAAGGCTTCCAGATCCGGATAAAAAGTCTCCTGATCCGTCGGTGCCTGCACCACTTTACCGTCATAGTTGTTCACATACCAGTTATATTCCAGGAAATATGGTGCGAAAATGATCACTTCTTCGCCTGGATTCAGGATAGTCTTCAGTGCTACATTCAGACCGCTGGCTGCTCCTACAGTCATGAGAATATTACCGTGATCAAAGGCTGTGCCGAATCTGCGATTAAGCGACTGTGCGATGGTTTCACGCACGTCTTCGAATCCTGCATTGCTCATGTATCCGTGAAGTGTCGTCGGGTCTTCTTCGTTAAGTATATCAATGATGGACTGCTTGACTTCTGCCGGTACCGGCGCATCCGGATTTCCCAGGCTGAAGTCATATACATTTTCCGGGCCATATTCTGCCCGCATTTTATCGCCTTCTTCGAACATTGTTCTGATGGCTGAGTTGTTTTCCATCAAAGGCTTCATTTTATCTGCGATCATGTCGTTTCGTCCTTTCTGTCAAACTTCTCTCTGCCTATTTCTTTTCGATCTTATCAACACCCATGAATCCGCGCAGTGCTTCCGGAATAACAACGGAGCCGTCTGCCTGCTGATAATTTTCCAGAATAGCAGCTACTGTTCTTCCCACTGCCAGTCCGGAGCCATTGAGGGTATGCACGAATTCCGGTTTGCCCTTTTCAGCCGGACGGAACCGGATATTTCCTCTTCTTGCCTGGAAGTTTTCAAAGTTACTGCAGGAAGAGATCTCTACGTATCTACCGTAACTTGGCATCCACACTTCAATGTCGTAGGTCATTGCGGAGGAAAATCCCAGATCTCCGGTGGACAAGCGTACCACTCTATACGGGATCTCCAGCTTCTGCAAAACATCTTCCGCTGCTGCAGTCAGGGTTTCCAGCTCGTCATATGAAGTTTCCGGTCTGACGAATTTAACCATTTCTACCTTGTTGAACTGGTGCTGACGGATCAGACCGCGGGTGTCGCGGCCCGCACTGCCGGCCTCGGCGCGGAAGCAGCTGGAGTAGGCGCAGTGACGGATGGGCAGCTGCGCGCCGTCCAGGATCATGTCGCGGTACATGTTGGTGACGGGCACTTCGGCGGTGGGGATCAGGAATGTGTCCTGATCGACCTTGTAGGCGTCATCCTCAAACTTGGGCAGCTGGCCGGTGCCGGTCATGGTGGCGCGGGTGACCATGTAGGGCGGATAGACCTCGTCGTAGCCCGCGTCCACGTGGGTGTTCAGGAAGAAGTTGATGATGGAGCGCTCCAGCCGGGAACCCAGCCCGCGGTAGATGGTGAAACGCGCGCCGGAGATCTTGGCGGCGGTGTCAAAGTCCAGAATCTTCAGATCGGTGCCGATGTCCCAGTGGGCCTTGGGCTCCCAGCCGAACTGACGGGGCGTGCCCCAACGGCGCACTTCCACGTTTTCGCTGTCGTCCTTGCCGATCGGCACGCGGGGGTTGGGGATGTTGGGCACGCTCATCAGGAACTGCTGCATTTTCGCGTCCAGCTCGTTGATCTTTTCGTCCAGCGCGTCGATCACGTCGCCCAGTTCGCGCATTTCCCGCATGATGGCGGCGGTCTCTTCTTCGCTGGCGCCGTTCTTCTTGGCCAGACCGATCTTCTTGGAGGTCTGATTGCGCAGGGCTTTCTTCTCCTCCACCTCGGCCATCAGGGCGCGGCGTTCTTCGTCTTCCTTGAGGAAAGTGTCCAGAGAGATGTCCTTATTGCGCGCCTTCAGCGCGTCGATCAATTCCTGGGGATTCTGTCGGATGCGTTTGATGTCCAGCATGGTTTGAATTCCTCCTGTCCGGATATAATGAAAACCGCCCCTCAAGACCTGCCGGTCTCAGGGACGGAGAGAAGCGTGCTCCGCGGTGCCACCCAGATTAAGGCAAAATGCCTTCCCTTTTTTTGCGCTGTATCGGGCGCGCCCGCCCGGCTCGTCGCCGGTTGGCTCCCGTGATGGAAACGAAGCGCCCGCCGCAGCCTTGCACCGTCCGGCTGCTCTCTGAAGGCGGAAGCCCTTCGGGTTTCACGATCCTTGCCACGGCGCTCATTATACGCGCTTTTGAAAGGGTTGACAAGGGGTTTTTCTTCCACAGAGGACGAAAAAGGGGGACTGGGCGCTGGGAGCAAAATGCCAAACTTTTTGGCAGTCCGTCCCCTTTGCCCATTGTTTGGCCGCCCGGGGACGGCTAGAATGAAAAAGCGTTCGGAGGGCCTTGACGGTTTTGCTTGCAATGTCGGGTCCTTTCCCCTATAATGGAGAGTGGATGAATCCGGCAACTTCCGCCCTGCTGAAAAGCGGCAGGGAGCGGCCGGAAGAAAACCAATGCAAAGGCACTACGACGAAGGAGGCACTATTTCATGGGTAAGGTATACGTATTCGACCATCCCCTGATCCAGCACAAGCTGAGCCTGATGCGGGACAAAAAAACCGGCGCAAAGGAGTTCCGCGAGCTGCTGGAGGAAATCAGCATGCTGATGGTCTACGAAGTGACCCGCGATCTCTCCACCGAGGAAGCCGAAGTGGAAACGCCCATCTGCACCACGAAGACCCACGTTCTGAGCGGCAAGAAGGTCGGTATCGTTCCGATCCTGCGGGCCGGTCTGGGCATGGTGGACGGCGTGCTGAACCTGATCCCTGCGGCCAAGGTGGGCCACATCGGCCTGTACCGCGATCCGGAAACCCTCAACCCTGTGGAATACTACTGCAAACTGCCTGACGACAGCCAGAACCGCGAGCTTCTGGTGCTGGATCCCATGCTGGCCACCGGCGGCAGCGCCTCCGCCGCCATCACGTTCCTGAAGCAGCGCGGATGCCATAACATCCGTCTGGTCAACCTGATCGCCGCGCCCGAGGGCATCGCCCGGGTGCAGAAGGATCATCCCGACGTGAACATTTATGTGGCCGCCTGCGATGAAAAGCTCAATGAGCACGGCTATATCGTTCCCGGTCTGGGCGACGCGGGCGACCGTCTCTTCGGCACCAAGTAACGCCTTTGTCCTGCCAGACATTCCGAAAGGAGAATTGAGGAATGAGCCGAATCGATCCTACCGTCAAAAAAGAGACCGGCTATATCGCTGGCTGGGTGCTTCTGCTCAGCGCGGTGATGGAGCTGGTGTTCCTGCTGACCGGCCATATGGACTACACCGTCCCGCTGGGCAACCTGCTGGGAGGCGTTGCGGCCATCCTCAATTTCTTCCTGATGGGGTGGACCATTCAGCGGGCCGTGGGGCTGGACGAAAAGGCCGCCGCCGCCAAGCTGAAGCTGTCCCAGCTGCTGCGGATGCTGATGCTGATCGTCATCTGCTGCGTAGGTATCGCGCTGAACTGCTTCCACACCGTGGCGGTGATCGTGCCCCTGTTCTTCCCCCGTATCGGAGTGGCGTTCCGTCCGCTGTTTGACAAAAAGAACGGTCAGGCCACCTCCGGGGGGAAGGACGATGTGAAGATCGATTAAACGCAGAAGGGAAACCTTCCGCGTTGATCGTTCCTTTTCTTTACTTTATAGGAAGGAAAAGGGAAGGAAAAATATCCGCAGGCAGAAGCGCGGCGAAAGCCGGCCGCTTCTGCTCATCATTACCAAAGCAAAGGAGGGATGATCCGAAATGAATCGAAAATCCGCGCGGTTTCGTGCGGTGGACGTTCTGCTGATCGCCATGATGATCCTGCCGCTGGTAGCAGGGATGGCGCTCAAGATTCTGACGACTCCAGCGTCGGAAGGGATCGAGATCAGCGGGGCGCGCATCTACTTTACCATTCCCATGCCGGTGCAGGATCTGCCCATTACCGAAAGTCAGGTGAATTCCTGGCTGGTGATGATCTCCATCCTGGGGCTGTGCCTGTATCTGGTCCACGGCATCACCGTGAAGCCGGGCAGCAGGCGCCAGCTGGTGGCGGAATGGATCGTAGAAAAGACCAACGGTCTGGTTCGGGAAAACATGGGCAAGCGCTTCATGGGCTTCGCGCCCTTTGTGGCGGGCATCATGGCCCTGTCCGCGTTTTCCAGTCTGATGAGCCTGGTCGGCCTCCGGCCCCCTACTTCCGACATGAACGTCGTGGCCGGATGGGCCATTCTGGTGTTCGTGCTCATTACCCACTACAAGCTCCAGGGAGGCCTTGGGCCGTATGTGAAGGGGTTCTTCGAGCCGGTGCCGGTCTTTGCGCCCTTTAACATCATCGGCGAATTTGCCACCCCCGTATCCATGTCGTTCCGTCATTACGGAAACGTGCTCTCCGGCGTGGTCATCTCCACGCTGGTAGCCTATGCGCTGCAGGGACTGAGCAAGCTGCTGCTGGGCTGGCTGCCCGGCGTACTGGGAAGCTTCCCCCTGCTGCAGGTCGGTCTTCCGGCCGTTTTGTCGCTGTACTTCGATATTTTCAGCGGCCTGATGCAGGCGTTCATCTTCGCCATGCTGACCATGCTGTATATCGGTACGGCTGCCCCCGAGGAGGAATAAGCAGGCGGCCCTGCCAAAAGCAACGCAGGGAAGCCCATTTGTCCACACACGCTGCAAACAAGGAGGATTCTGTTATGGAACTCGCTATTGGTATCATTCTCGCCGGCTGCGCCATCGGCGCGGGTCTCGCTCTGATCGCCGGTATCGGCCCCGGTATTGGTGAAGGCAACGCCGTTGCCAAGGCCTGTGAAGCCATCGGCCGTCAGCCCGAGTGCAAGAGCGCCGTTACTTCTACCATGATCATGGGCTGCGCCATCGCCGAGACCACCGGTCTGTACGGCCTGGTCATCGGCATCCTGCTGATCTTCGTGGCCCCCAACCTGTTTGTGAATATTCTCCTGAAGGCCATTGGCTGACGGATCCCTGAATTGGAAAGGCAATAGTGTATGAGCGTACAGTCATTGGACATCATTTCGGTGAACCTGTGGCAGATCCTCATTTCCCTTGCCAACCTGCTGATTATCTACCTGATCCTGAAAAAAGTGCTTTTCGCCAAGGTGCAGGGCGTGATGAACACCCGCCAGAGTCAGGTAACGGAAATGTACGACGCGGCGGACAAGAGCCGCACCGACGCCGAAAGCATGAAGCAGGAATATGAAGAAAAGCTGGCCGGGGCCCGGGACGAGGCGGACAAAATCGTCCGCAATGCTACCCAGACGGCCCAGCGCCGCGGCGACCAGATCGTTCAGGAAGCCAGCAGCCAGGCCAGCCATCTGAAGCAGAAGGCGGAAGAAGAGATCGCCCAGGAAAAGCGGCGGATGCTTACGGACGTGCGGGGAGAGATCTCCGATCTGGCCGTCAGCATCGCATCCAAGGTCGTGGAACGCGAGATCCGCAAGGAAGACCAGGATACCTTTGTGGATGAATTTATCAGGAACGTGGGTGACCGGCAGTGACGGAGCAGAGCAGAGAGTACGGCGAAGGCCTGTACGCCCTGTGCGCGGAGGAAGCGCTGTCCGGGGACGTGCTGGAGGAGCTGGACGTGCTGAACGGCAGCTTCAAGGCTCAGCCCGATTACCTGCGGCTTTTGTCCAATATGTCGCTGGGCCGGGAAGAACGGCTCGGCATTCTGGACAAGACCCTGCGGGGACAGGTACACCCCTATGTGCTGAATTTCTGCAAGATCCTTCTGGAAAAGGGACTTTTGCATGAATTCTCCGACTGCGTGAAGGCCTACCGGGCCCGTTATCTTCAGGATAACGGCATTGTGGAGGCCAGCGTCACCACCGCCGTCCCGCTGGACGACGGGCAGCGGAAAAAGCTCATGGAAAAACTGAGCGCCATGACCGGCAAACAGATTGTTTTGAAGGAACGGCTTGACCCGGCGGTGCTGGGCGGCGTTCGGCTGGAGATGGACGGCAAGCGCTATGATAATACCGTCCAGAGCCGCCTTACGGCCATCCATCGGGCCATCGGCGGTCAGGCCTGATAACAGGCGGTGAGACAATGCAGTTAAAACCCGAGGAAATTTCCAAGCTCATCAAAGAGCAGATCAAGAATTACGAAAATAAGATCTCGCAGGCGGATACCGGCACCGTCATCATGATCGGCGACGGCATCGCCCGGGCCTCCGGGCTGGACAAGTGCATGGCCAACGAGCTGCTGCGCTTCTCCAACGGCGAGTACGGCATGGCGCTGAACCTGGAGGAAAACTCCGTGGCCATCGTCATGCTGGGCAGCGACGAGGGCATCCGCGAGGGCGACGTGGTGGAGCGCACCGGCACCGTGGTGTCCGTGCCCGTGGGCGAAAAGCTCATCGGCCGCGTGGTCAACGCGCTGGGCCACCCCATCGACGGCAAGGGCCCGGTGGAAACCAGCGAGTATTATCCCATCGAGCGCAACGCCCCCGGTATCATCGAGCGCAAGGGCGTATCCGTTCCGCTGCAGACCGGCATCAAGGCCATCGACAGCATGATCCCCATTGGCCGGGGCCAGCGCGAACTCATCATCGGCGACCGTCAGACCGGTAAGACCGTCATCGCGCTGGATACCATCCTGAACCAGAAGGGCAAGGACGTGATCTGCATTTATGTGGCCATCGGCCAGAAATGCTCCACCGTGGCCCAGATGGTGGACACCCTGACCGCGGGCGGCGCTATGGATTACACCATCGTGGTATCCGCTACGGCCAGCGAACAGTCGCCTTTGCAGTACATCGCGCCCTATTCCGGCTGCGCTATGGCTGAATACTTCATGGATCAGGGCAAGGACGTGCTGATCGTCTACGACGACCTGAGCAAGCACGCGGTGGCGTACCGCGCCCTGTCCCTGCTGATCCGCCGTCCCCCGGGACGCGAGGCGTACCCCGGCGACGTGTTCTACCTGCACAGCCGCCTTCTGGAACGGGCTGCCCGGGTGGACAAGGCCTATGGCGGCGGCTCCATTACGGCGCTGCCCATCATCGAGACCCAGGCGGGCGACGTTTCCGCCTACATCCCCACCAACGTGATCTCCATCACCGACGGCCAGATCTTTCTGGAAACCGAGCTGTTCCACTCCGGCGTCATGCCCGCCGTCAACCCGGGCATTTCCGTCAGCCGCGTGGGCGGCAACGCCCAGATCAAGGCCATGAAGAAGGTGGCCGGCAGCCTGAAGCTGCTCTACAGCCAGTACCGGGAGCTGCAGGGCTTCGCCCAGTTCGGCTCCGATCTGGACGCGGACACCCGGGCCCGTCTGGCGCAGGGCGAACGCATTGTGGAAGTGCTCAAGCAGAAGCGGAACCGTCCCGTGGCCGTGGAGGATCAGGTGTGCATTTTCTACGCCGTGACTCACGATTTCCTCAAGGAAGTCAAGGTCAGCGACGTAGCCGAGTATGAGACCGGCCTGTACGAGCGCATGGAGGCCCAGCATTCCGACGTGCTGAACGCCATTCGGGAAAGCGGCCAGCTGAGCAAGGAAACCGAGGAGGCTCTCCGGCAGGCGCTGGAAAGCTATACCCGGGACTTCCTCAGCGCCCGGAAGGCCGACTAAGGGAAAGGAGGCTGCAACATGGCCGGAGCGTCCATGAAAGACATCAAGCTGCGCATCAAGAGCGTGGAAAGCACCATGCAGATCACCAAGGCCATGCAGCTTGTGGCGACCTCCAAGCTACGCCGCGCCAAGGAGCGGATGGAAGCCAGCAAACCCTACGGGCAGATTTCCGGGGCGGCGATGGCCGCAGCCGTGGCCCGCTGCACCGACCCCAACGTGCCATTCGTCACCCCACGCCCGGTGAAGCGCCGCTGCTATGTGGTCATCGCCGGGGAACGGGGACTGGCCGGGGGGTATAACAACAATGTATTCAAGGCGGTGGCCGCCCACACGGACGGAACCGGCTACTGTGTGCTGCCGCTGGGACGCAAGGCCGTTGAGAAATACGCCCATCTGGGCGTGGAGCTTCTCAGCGACCAGTATGCCCGGGTGGAAAGCATTTCCGTAGGTTCCTGCTACGGACTGGCCAAGCGGCTCATCGAGGGCTACACAAACGAGGAGTTCGATGAGATCTGGCTGGCGTACACCTCCTTCCAGTCCATGATGACGCAGGAGGTTCAGCTGGAGCAGCTGCTGCCCATCCGCAAGCCGGAAACCTCGGAACCTCTGCCGGTATCCGCCGTGTACGAGCTGGAACCCGCCGACACCCTGAAGGCCGTCATGCCCGATTTTCTGGCTGGGCGGCTGTACAGCGCCCTGTGCGATTCCTTTGCCAGCGAGGTGGCCTCCCGGCGCAACGCCATGGACTCCGCCACCAAGAACGCGGGCGAGATGATCGACGGGCTGCGGCTCCGCTTCAACCGGGCGCGTCAGGGCAGCATTACGCAGGAAATCACCGAAATCGTGGCCGGTGCGGAATCGTAACGGCATCGCGAAAGGAGAACACCTATTGTGAGCAGTCAAAACATTGGCAAAGTGGTGCAGATCATCGGGCCTGTGCTGGACATCCGCTTCGAGGACGGCTGCCTGCCCGAGCTGCTCAACGCCATTGAGATTCAGAACGGCGACAAAAAGATCGTCGCCGAGGTGGCCCAGCTGATCGGCGACAACGTGGCCCGCTGGCTCATGGACGACCTCGTGTTGGGCCGACCCCTGCCCGAAGGGCTCACGATAGCCCGGGGCGAGTCGCTCTACACCGTGGCGCCCAAGGCCATCCTGCTCGACTACATCCGCGACGACGCCCTGCGTCGGGAGGTGCGGGGGCTGTACGCGCTGGGCCGCGATGCCGACCCGCTGGACTACCCGGCCGAGAAGAGCCTGCGTCGGCGCCTGTATCCGCTCGTTTTCGCGTTCCGCCAATGGAAGACCTGCCGGGCCGCCATGGCAGATAAGCGGGCCCGGGAGAAAGCAGTGGAAGATTTGGAAGGTGCCGGGGCCATAGTCGATCGCCGTACGAAGGGGACTGTCTCCGGCAAAGACGACGAGTGCGTTGCCTGCGTCTCGCCGGAGCTCCCGTTGACAGACAGGCTGGCGGCCCGCGCGAAAGCAGCATCATGAGCGGGCGCTTGGTAGGCGTGCTCGGAGGCACCGGACCTGCGGCCACGGCCTACTTCCTGCAGCGGCTCGTCGAGCGCACCGAGGCCCGCTGCGACCAGGACCACGTGCGCACCCTTGCCTTCAACGACACGGCCATCCCCGATCGCACAGCATTTCTGCTGGGGCGAAGCGACCGCTCTCCCCTCGCGGCGCTTATCGAGGACGGTCAGCTTCTGGAAGCCTGCGGCTGCGATGAATCTAAAGAGATCCTGAAGGATAAGCAGTACCTGGCCAAGAAGAGCTTCTGGATCTTCGGCGGCGACGGCTGGGCATATGACATCGGTTACGGCGGCCTGGATCACGTTCTGGCTTCCGGCCACGACGTCAATGTTATGGTCT
>OLPR01001441.1_pt1 | contig 19499 bp, 17 predicted proteins | sample 1672761 | NCBI WGS metagenome assembly OLPR01 (sample SAMEA3136721, study PRJEB25190) | human gut metagenome | biome: human gut; feature: human-associated habitat; material: faeces | place: Austria | collected 2013 | reverse complement strand
TGCTCCAGGTATTTGTCATCAATCCCTGCTTTTTCTGCGATCTCAGTGATCGGCTTCATTTCGCATTCCTGTGCGATCTCAATGTCAGTTTTGAATCCCATAAATTTCTCCTCCTGATTCTGAATAAATATTGATAGCCTTCCGGGAATATTCTGCCTTTACTCTCCGGGAACATTGCTGCCGGACCACAGGATGGGTACAATGCCATCATCCTGTTAAAAAAGGGCAGTATCTGATGAGATCAAATACTGCCCAGACGGTCGGCTGTGTCCAACTTCTGAAATCCCTGTGGTCAATTCCACGAATCCGTCAGTATTCAGAAGCTTTTCAACTGATGAAACCACTTTAGCATAAGTGGATGAGATTGTCAAGTATTTATCAATGTTAATTGATAGAAAAATAACAGTTAAATTTGTGCAAAATTCATAAAATGATAAAAAGATTATAGAAATTTTAGAAAAAGTATATAGGATATCCCTGTCCTTTATGATAAAATGAAGCCATAATGTTAGGAAATGCCCCAATTACGATACGGAACGAGAGGTTGGATACAGCATGGATCGAAGAGGATTTTTAAACATTTTGGAGAGTCAGCTGACCGGGCAGATGCATGAAGGGAAGATTGCTGCACATTTAAGGTATTATGAGGATTATATACAGTCCCAGGTGATGAAGGGAAGATCAGAGCAGGATGTGCTGAACGAACTTGGAGATCCCAGGCTGATCGCCAGGACTCTTCTGGATACAGATACGGATAATGGCAATATATCCTATGAGGAGTATTCTACAGAAGATTCTGGCTTTTCCGGGGATAGCTATAGCGAAGACAAGAGACAGGTTCACAGTTTTCAGGATAAGCCCTGGTATGAGAAGCTGATCTCTCTTGTGATCTTTGTGGGGATTTTAAGTGTGCTGATTCGAATGATCGGGCGTATTATGCCGTCTCTTGTTATGATAGCATTAGGGGTGTATGTGATATCTTTTTTATTTCGATGGAGATGATAGGTATTTCCAAATAAGAGGTATGCAGACAGATTAAGAAAGGGAAAAGGGAGGATTTTATAATGAGTATTGCAGAGAACAGGCAGGCAATCCTAGAGGGCAGGACTGCTCTTGGGATTGAGCTTGGGTCTACCAGGATCAAGGCTGTGCTGATCAATGAACAGAATGAGCCGATAGCATCCGGAGGACATGAATGGGAGAATCGTTATGAACATGGAGTATGGACCTACAGTCTTGAGGATGTATGGAGCGGGCTTCAGGGGTGCTATCAGAGCCTTCTTATGGACATTAAAGAGAAGTATGGTGCAGAGACAGAGCTTACCAGAACAGGTGCTATAGGTATCAGTGCCATGATGCATGGTTATATGCCTTTTGATAAAGAGGGGAATCTGCTGGTTCCTTTCCGTACCTGGCGCAATAATATTACCGGGGAAGCCAGCGAGAAGCTTTCAGAGCTTTTTCATTATAACGTTCCCCAGAGATGGAGCATTGCTCATTTATACCAGGCCATTCTGAAAGGCGAGCCTCATGTAAAGGATATTGATTATATTACTACTCTTGAGGCTTACGTGCACTGGAAGCTTACCGGGCAAAGAGTGCTTGGGATCGGGGATGTGGCAGGTATGTTCCCGGTAGACTGTGAGACAAAGGATTATAATGAGACCATGATCCAGCAGTTTGATCAGCTGGTCCAGCCATATGGATTTGGCTGGAAGCTTCGGGATATTATGCCCAGATGTCTGGTGGCAGGACAGGAAGCTGGCTGTCTGACAGAAGAGGGTGCAAGACTTTTGGATGTGAGCGGCAGATTGCAGGCAGGGATTCCTATGTGTCCGCCGGAAGGGGATGCAGGCACTGGCATGGTTGCCACTAACAGCGTTGCTATGCGTACAGGGAATGTTTCAGCAGGTACTTCTGTATTTGCATCTATTGTACTGGAGAAGGAATTATCTGCCCCTTATAAGGAGATTGATATGGTTGCTACACCATCCGGTCATCCGGTGGCTATGGCACATTCTAATAACTGCACCACAGATCTGAATGCATGGGTGGGCATTTTCAAAGAGTTTGCCCAGGCTATGGGGATGGAAGTAGATATGAACCAGCTTTATGGCACCTTATACAGAAAGGCTCTGGAGGGAGACAAAGACGGTGGTGGACTTCTGTCTTACTGTTACTATTCCGGTGAACATATGACTGGATTTGAAGAAGGACGGCCTTTGTTTGTAAGATCTCCGGAGAGCCATTTTACCCTGGCGAATTTTATGCGCACCAATCTTTACACCTGCCTGGGAGCTATGCGTGTAGGGCTGGATATCCTCTTCAAGAAGGAGGATGTGAAGGTGAGTCGTCTTTTGGGTCATGGCGGGCTGTTCAAGACCAAGGGCGTAGGCCAGCAGATCCTGGCAGATGCTGTAGGAGCACCGGTTTCTGTTATGGATACAGCAGGAGAGGGAGGAGCCTGGGGAATTGCAGTTCTGGCATCTTACCTGATCCATAAGAAAGAGCGTGAAACACTGGAGGACTTCCTGGACCAGAAGGTATTTGCAGGGAATATGGGCACCACCCTTGCTCCGGATCCGGAAGGTATAGAAGGATATAATCGTTTCATGGAGCGGTATCTGAAGGGCATTCCGGTGGAGCGGGCTGCTGTGGATTCCGATATCTGGACGGAGTAGAAGTAACTGATTTATGTTATTTGTTCAGGCCGCATTATTCACAAAGGATATGTTATATATCAGGACTTCGATTTCAGATGTTCCTCGGGCAGTTATTCATTTACCAAGGCTTATTTTATGTATTGCATTGCTTTGGCACTCTGTTTTTGGGGTTGCATTTTTTTAATTGTCTGATATAATGGTTTCTTGGTAATGTGGCCGACAGGTAACATTGCTGTCTAATCTAATAACGAAACAGCACTGGTATAAAATTGGAAACGACACAAGTGTATGCTTGATAACGAACAACACAAGTGTCTTTTTTGTGTCCAAAATTAAAAAAGGAGAACAATTTTATGCCTAAAACAAAGTTTCAAAATGTTATTTTTACTCTCATGATGGCCTTTCTCATGGTATATGTCATGATCTGCTACAACATTTCTCTGAATATCGGTGGAATGAGTAATCAGGTATTTCTTATGGCTTTCGGCGAAATGAAAATCATGTGGCCAGTTGCATTTGTGTTGGAATTTTTTATTGTGGATAATCTGGCACATGTGCTTGCATTCCGTATTGTAACACCAAAGGATAGACCGATTGTTATCACAATTGCGATTTCTGTTATGATTATTTGCATTATGTGTCCAATTATGAGCTTAATCGCTACAATATTATTTAAAAATGCCGGATCCCAGTTTATTGCTGTATGGATACAGACAACCTTTATGAATTTTCCAGTAGCTTTTTTCTGGCAGCTCATGTATTGTGGGCCATTGATCCGCTTTATTTTTACAAAAATGTTTCCAGAAAAATAAGACACATTTCTGATTTGATGTCAGTCAGATTAGGGGATAATCAGTGATATAAAAAAAGATCCTGCACGGAGCACAGGGATAATAATTTCTGTACGTGTCAGGATCTTTTAATATTTGCGGGAAAACACAAATATAGTAGTAATCTGCATTATTGCTTATGAATCTATATACTGCATTTCCCTACAGAAATATTTATTCAGCAGTGTCACCAATTGCAGTATCATCGTCTGCTGCGGTGTCATCTTCAAAAGTATCATCCATAGTGTCAGTATCTGCATCTGTGGTATCAGAAGAGCCATTTACCAGAGTGTCAAAGAAATCAGCTGGCATTCCTGCATCTGTCAGGTTCTGCAAAATGGTGTCAAGGCTCATAGAGGAAGCAAATGCATCACCATCTTCATCATTGTCTACATCATAGATAGGATCCATCTCAGAAGGATCTACAAAGGTCACAGGATCTGCATCATGAACCTGGGCAGACAGGGTGGCCAGAGGAGTACCGCTCATGGAAAGATCCAGCGCAAAGTTCATACCGTCTAAAGTCAGTTTGATACCGAAAGCGCTGACAGTCTCATAAGTAGAATCATCCATGTCGCCCTGGAAAATGGAAAGGTCATAAGAACCATGAACAAGACCTTCGGTTTTCAGGGATTCTGTATCATAGTCTGAAACAGTAATGCCAAGGATCGGCTGAGAGTCAACAGAAAGCTCATAGTAACCATTCAAGGTACCATCTGTTACCTGACCGCTTCCTACGATGTCAATACTGCTGTCGTCCAAACCTGCATGTAAACGGTATCCTGCATTGTCTCCGTCTGTTGGAGTCTGATACAGGAAAAATGGATGTGAGCCCTCTTCATCAGTATAGGAAAGCTCATGTCCCACTACATTATCATCACTGTCAATCCAGATTTTGGAGGTAAAGCTCTGGGTGATATCCTCTGTTGACATATCCTCAGACTGAAGAGCATCCAGAACTTCATCCAGACTGCTCTGGAAATCGTCATATGTATAGTCTGCATCTGGTGCAAGAATAGCTGCAGATTCAAAAATAGATTTGAAATCTTCGTCATCCTTCAGCGCTTCTACTATATCTGTTAAAGCAGGGAGAAGATTCTCTCTGGAAATGGTGCCTTCCATGGTAGTGCAGTCTACGCTGACGGTATCAACAGAAAGGGTCTCGCTTCCACTTTCTGCTTCTGCTGCGTGATCTACAACAATAGACAGATATTTATCGATCATATTGGAAATTGTGTCAGCTTCAGGCATGGACTCCTGGAATTTCATCATAGCATCCAGGTATTCAGTAAGGTTCTCAGCATCTACCGGAAGATCGTCTGTTACAGAAATATCCAGGTCGTCTGCTACGTCTTCGGCTGCTTCTGCTTCTTCCTGGGCAGCACTGTTGGCATTGACTTTGATATAACCATCAATAAGTTCCGGAATGCTCATATATATGTCCATTGTGGACATATCCATATATAACTGTGCAGAGCAGATTTCTTTGTCGTTTACCTTTAAGGTAAGGTCTTCTCCTAACCTTGATGCTTCAAGGGTAACATCGCCATTAATACCGATGGAATCCAGCCAGGAAAGATCTACAGGTAAAAATGCACTGAGAAGTGACTTTGCCCCATCTTCTAATTTCAGGGAGAAATCCACGCCCTGTCCTTCATAAGCTTTTTTGCTTGACTCCAGGCTCTTGCCATAAACCGCACGGAAAGTTTCAAGGGCATTATCCAGTGCTGATTTTTCGGCGTCAGCGTAGGAATCAGCAGCAAGTACATTGTACGGTACTGTGGAAATGCCAAGGATTGCAGCAGAAGCCAATGCTGCTATTTTTTTCATTTTTTTCATAGATACCTCCATTTTATTAAACATTGAGTGATGTATTGGCAGAGAACATCGGCTATGATCCGTCTGCCATATCTCATGATTGAGTGATAGAATCTGTGCTTTATTTCAGTTTATGCAGATTCATAGATTTATCTTACCATATCTTTGAGTTTTATGCTACAGAAAAATCTGTAACAGCTGTCCATAATTATATATGGGAGAGTTAGATACAAAATACTGCATAAAGAAACCTTTTTAAAATCTGTTGACAAGTATATTTGTCAATGTTATATTGGATGACAAGAAAAGTTGTCAAAATGACAAAAATACAAGTCATGTATAGAAGACAACAAAAGGAACAAAAGAAACAAAAGAACAAAGAACAAAAGACCAACAAAAGAAAAGGAAGGGAGGAATATGAATGCCGTTGGTGAATCACCTGAAGGAACAAAGAGCCAGACTTGGGATCAATCAGGCGCAAATGGGGAAGCTTGCAGGAGTATCCCGACAGACCATCAGCCTGATCGAAAGAGGCGACTATTCCCCATCGGTAACACTTGCCCTGAAGCTGGCACAGATCTGTCAGGTTCAGGTGGAGGATATATTCAGCTATTTGGAGGATGAAGATGAAGAAAGATAAAGTAAATAAAAGAAAGATGAATACCTATTTGAAATATGGGCTGATCATGCTGGCGGCAATGATCTTCGGAGGTTTTCTTGGCGGCGGGATGAGCTATCTGAATCATGGTGCGCCATTGGGACAAACCATCCAGGATGCAGCACAGACGCTGGTTTTGGGAATCCGTGAAAGGATGTTTTTTATCCTTCTGATCCTGTTTGTTGTTTGTATTATCTGGAATGAATGGGCACTGCATCAGATGAAAGCAATCGAACAGCGGCTGGAAGGTGTGGAGGAAGAAGATGAGAATGACCGGTTGGAGTATGACCTGGACCGGATCTATGGCATTACCAATATTGTACATAATATTTTTATGATCCTGGACATTCTGATTTTAAGCACTAGCTATTCCGCTCATTATATTGATACAGTGGAAGACTGGCAGGCATATTTTTGGTTAGCAGGGATGGTAGTTTTTGTAATTACTTTTTTATATATTGGTATTGGCCAGATCAGGGTAATTAAGCGTATCCAGAGGATTTATCCTCAGAAGAAGGGGGATCCGGCATCAAGGAAGTTTGCCCGGCAATGGCTGGAGAGCTGTGACGAGGCCGAAAAGGAAGCAATTTACCAGGGGAGCTACAAGGCCTATATGTGTATTATCAGGCTGCTTCCCATCCTGACAGCGTTGGCGATGGTATTCCAGATGATCTGGAATACAGGGATCATGGCAATCGTAATGCTGGCAATTGTCTGGATGGTGGTGAGCATCACCTACTGTAAAGGTTGTATGATGAAAAAGGGAGAGAAGCTTCGATAAGCGGCAATCATGGGTATTAACCATAAATATATTGTAGGAAGGAAAAAGGAATGAAAAAGAAAAATAAAAAGAAATGGCTGTCTACGTTTGTAGGTGGATTGCTTGGATTTGCTGTGGGTGCAGCAGGCGGTCTTCTAATGGTTAAGATAGCGGATAAAACCGACAGTATTAGAAATGGGGGCATGTGGACATTTGTGCTGAATATTTTGATCGTGCTGGGGGCAATTTATGCCAGTATGTTTTTACATATTCTGGTACATGAAGGAGGTCATCTAGTATTCGGCATGCTCACCGGATATAAGTTTAATTCTTTCAGGATCGGGAGCAGGATCCTGTTAAAAACAGAGCAGGGACTTCGATGGAAGAAGCTGCATATCCAGGGGACGGCCGGGCAGTGTCTGTTGGATCCACCGGAACTAATCAATGGGAAAATGCCGTATGTGTTGTACAATCTGGGTGGTGTTTTGATGAATTTTCTGGTGTCCCTGATCTGTTTTGTGATCGGTCTGGCACTTTGGAAACCGCATCCATATGGGGCAGAATGTTTCCTGATCATTGCCTTAATGGGGTGCGCTTTTATACTTTTGAATGGAATTCCTGCAGTTATGGGTGGAATGCCTAATGATGGTTATAATGCCTGGACGATCCGAAAGTTTCCAGGGGCTTTGCGTGCCTTCAGAATCCAGATGCAGATCAACCAGGAGGTTTCCAGAGGCAGAAGGCTGAAAGAACTGCCGGAGGAATGGTTTCAGATGCCGTCAGATGAAGATATGCAAAATCCTTTGTCTGCTGCAATTGGGGTTTTTGTATGCAACCGGCTGATGGATGAACATAGATTTGAAGAAGCAGATCATCAGATAGAAAAGCTGCTGCACACTGAAAACGGGATCATTGACCTGCACAGAAAGCTGTTGGCTTGTGATGGGATCCTGTGTCAGCTGTTAGGAGAGAGAAATGAAGGAGTTCTGGATGGACTTCTGGATAAAGAACAGCTGAAGTTTATGAAAGCTTTTGGGAAAAGCCTTCTGTCTGTGACACGCACCCAGTATGGACTTGCGCTTTTAAAGGACCAGGACACGGAAAAGGGAGAGGAGCTTCGGAAGAGGTTTGAAAAACAGGCAAAAGTATATCCATATGAATCCGATATTCAGTCTGAAAGAGAACTGATGGATCAGATAGATATAAGCTTCAAAGAGCAAACAGGGCAGACGATCGGCCCGGAAAAGGAGATTACGTATGAAACTGGAAGTAAGAGATCTTAGTAAAAGCTTTGGCGAAAATGAAGTGCTGCATGGTATTTCTTTTTCTGTGGAAAGCGGAAATGCATTGGGGCTGCTGGGAAGGAACGGAGCCGGGAAAACAACCACTATCCGTATTCTTATGAACGTATTTAAGGGAAATGCAGGATCAGTTCTGCTGGATGGCAAGCCCTTCGACCCGGCAAAGCACCAGATTGGATATATGCCAGAGGAGAGAGGATTATACCCAAAGAAAACCGTTAGTGAACAGCTGATATATCTTGGAATGCTTCGTGGCCTAAGCGCAAAGAAAGCCAAGGAAAATATGAAAAAATGGCTGGCTAAAATGGAAGTGTCAGAGTATGAGAACCGGAAGCTGGAAACTCTTTCAAAAGGAAATCAGCAGAAGGTACAGCTGGCGCAGACCCTGATCACAGATCCAAAGATCATTATCCTGGATGAACCTTTTTCAGGGTTGGATCCGGTAAATTCCCAGATCCTGAAAGATGTGATCAGTGAACAGATCCAGCAGGGAAAGCTGGTGATCTTTTCCAGCCATCAGATGAGTTATGTAGAGGAATTCTGCCAGCAGATCGCCATCCTGAATCATGGGGATGTGGTTTTGTCCGGAGAACTGAAGGAGATCAAAAGGGAGTTTGGGCGGGACCGCCTGGTGGTATCCAGTCTTGAAGAAACACCAGAGGAACTGGCACACAGGTTACGTGATACTTTTGCTGATCTTCTTGAAGTAGAAAAGGTACAGAAGGATCGTCTGATCATCAAGAAAAAAGCTTCAGATGCAAAGCTTAAGATCCTGGAAAGGCTTGTAGAGCAAGATGTGGATCTGGAATTTTTCGGCATGTATGAGCCGTCTTTGAACGACATTTTTGTGGAGAAAGCAGGTGACGAGGCATGAAAAAATTTTGGACTATATTAAGGTTTGAGCTAAACAATTACTTTAAAAGTAAAGGGTTTCTGACGGCTACGATACTTTTTACCCTGGTGCTTATGGGTGTGATCATTGTTCCAACTATGGTTCCGGGGCTTTTGGAAGACGATAAAGTTTCTGAAAGCAGCACCGATTCAGGTGAACAGGCAGATACACTGGGTATTTGTGTGAAGACAGATCAGATTACAGACGTAGACAGCCTGCTTTCAGGTATGTGGGCGAATTGGGAAACGTATCAGGATGAGAGCAGCCTGAAAAAGGCTGTAAAGGACCAGGATGTTCAGGCTGGTTTTATCCTGAACAGTCTTTCAGATGTTTCCTATGTGGTAAATAATAAGGAACTGTATGACAGCTATCAGGATGCCTTTGTCAGCACACTGGAGGCTTATGAGACACAGCAGTATCTGATGGCAAAAGGACTTTCAGAGGAAGAAATTGTATCTGCTGAAAACATAAATATAAATGTTACTACAGATATTTTGGGAAAAGACAGTGCATCCAATTACGGATATACTTATATCCTGGTGTTCCTTGTATATTTCCTGATCATTTTTTATGGACAGATGATCGCAACATCCGTTACCTCCGAAAAAAGCAACCGTGCTATTGAGATCCTGGTAACAAGTGTAGATTCTAACAGTTTGATCTTTGGCAAGGTTTTGGCAGGTGCGCTTGCTGGCCTGGTCCAGGCATTGGTGATCCTTGGTGGTTCATTTGGAGCATACGCAGCTGTTAAGGAAAAGTGGGGCGGGATCCTGGATCCTTTGTTTGATATTCCGGCCAGAGTATTTGCTGCTTATGCATTCTTTGCAATTGCAAGTTATCTGTTATACGCATTTTTGTTTGGGGCACTTGGAGCACTTGTTTCCAAGACAGAGGATATCAGCAAGGTATCCGGACCAGTGACAATGCTTTATGTGATTTCCTTCCTGGCAGCTATTTTCGGAATGAATGACTGTGACGGGCTTATGATCAAAGTAGCTTCATTTATACCATTTACCTCCGGAAATGCTATGTTCATCCGTGTGGCTATGGGTAGTGTGGCGGCTTGGGAGATTATCCTTTCCGGTGGACTTTTGGTTGCTTCCTGCGTATTGGCCGGAGTGCTGGCTGCTAAACTGTTCCGGTATGGGACCCTTCATTATGGCAATCCTCTGAAGATCACAACTGCATTAAAAAATATGAAAATGTAAGGTATATATTGCTGAAATAAGCATATCCTGATAACAGAGTCATGAAAGGGGATGCTGTAAGATCACACAGATGTTTTAATCTGTTAAAAGATTTTACAGACATCCCTTTCATTAAAGATCTGTGGAGGAAGGAATATGTGGGGATTTCTTGCAGCGCTGTTGTCAGGAGCACTTATGAGTATACAGGGGGTATTTAATACAGAAGTCACCAAACAATCCAGCCTTTGGGTATCTACCGGATGGGTGCAGCTTTCAGCATTTCTGGTATGTGTGGCAGCATGGTTTTTTTCGGGGAGAGACAGTGTATCGGTTTTGTGGCAGGGCAGTCCTAAATATATGCTTCTTGGAGGCGTGATCGGAGCATTTATTACAGTGACCGTGATCCAGAGTATGGGAGCCCTTGGTCCGGCTAAGGCAGTTATGGTGATTGTTGTATCTCAGCTGGCAGTTGCATATATGATTGAATTGTTGGGCATATTTGGTGTGGAAAAGCAGCCTTTTGAGTGGAGAAAGATTATGGGAATGCTGATCTGTGCAGCCGGAATCGTTATTTTTAAGTGGCAAAATTAAGAGATTGGTATTGTAAAAGTACAGATCTTTCGTTAAAATAAGAATGAGTAGCGGGGAGCCTGCCATGCTTTGTTATGGGAGGAGAACCGAAAATGAAAAGAAAACCTTTAGAATCGGGGAAATATTTCTGCTTTTTTTTCAGTGTGATTTTCATCAGCTGTGTACTTACAGGATGCAGCAGGAGAGATGATCTTTTCCAGGAGGGTTCCCAGGAGATGGCCGATGAAGAAGAATTTCAGATCACCGACCAGGAAACTGCAAATACACAGGTTCCTGTTTCGGAGGCAGCCATCACAGAATCTGCTGTACTTGCAGAAGTTTCTCAGGAACCGGAAGAGATTTATGTGGATGTTTCTGGTGCTGTGGTCAGTCCGGGAGTATACTGTCTGGATGCAGGCAGCCGGATATTTCAAGCTATAGAAGCAGCAGGAGGATGCACAACGGAAGCTGCCCCCGTGTGTCTGAATCAGGCAGCAGAGCTTTCAGATGGACAGAAGGTGTACGTTCCTACTGTGCAGGAAGCAGAAGATGTGGCAGCTGGAAATGGCGCGGGTGGCAATGCAGGAAATTTATGGGATCTGGGTACACAGTCATCTGTAACAGGACAGACGTCACAGGGTACAGGACAGGTATCAGAGGACACCGGTACAGGGAAGGTTAATATTAATACAGCAGACAAAGAGCTGCTGACCACACTGCCTGGTGTGGGAAGTTCCAAGGCAGATGCCATCCTTGCATATCGTCAGGATCAGGGAGGATTTTCTTCCATTGAAGAGATCATGAATGTGGAAGGGATCAAGGAAGGTGTTTTTGCCAGGATCAAAGACAGGATTTCCGTAGATTAATATCGTCTGTGTGTAGTTGAGAAGGGATGGCAGGCGAGAATAAGGAGAATATACATGAGCAGGAAAGTATTGGTAGTAGATGATGAAAAGCTGATCGTCAAGGGTATCCGCTTCAGCCTGGAACAGGACGGTATGGAAGTGGACTGCGCCTATGATGGTGAGGAAGCTGTAGAGAAGGCCAAGGAAAAGAAATACGATATCATTCTTTTAGACCTGATGCTTCCAAAGATGGACGGACTTGAGGTTTGCCAGCAGATCCGGGAATTTTCAAATGTTCCGATTGTAATGCTTACAGCAAAAGGAGAGGACATGGATAAGATCCTGGGACTGGAGTATGGTGCTGATGATTACATTACAAAGCCGTTTAACATTCTTGAGGTAAAGGCCAGGATCAAAGCAATTATGCGAAGAGCAGGCAGCAATCATGAAGAAAAAGAAAAGGCAAAGACCATTGAGGTGGGAGACCTTAAGATGGACTGCGAAAGCCGCCGGGTATTTATTGCCGGCCGTGAGATCAACCTTACAGCAAAGGAATTCGATGTTCTGGAGCTTCTGGTATTTAATCCCAACAAGGTTTACAGCCGTGAGAACCTTCTGAATATTGTTTGGGGATACGAGTATCCTGGAGATGTGCGTACTGTCGATGTACATATCCGTCGTCTTAGAGAGAAGATTGAGGCAAATCCCAGTGAGCCGAAATACGTACACACCAAATGGGGTGTGGGTTATTACTTCCAGGCTTAAGCTATGATCAACAAGCCAAAGACAAGCTTTTTTAAAAGCCTGCGCTTTCGTATCCTGATCATCCTGATCATTCTGGGAATCGTGCCAAGTGTTATAGTTACACAGATTGTGATCAATACCTATGCGGATCGGGCCATTGCTCTCCGTACTGAGAATGTGAAGAATCAATGTGACATTTTGTGCAACCTGTTAATCAAAGAGAATTATATTAATGACTCCAGCTCGCAGGTAGTGAACAGCAAGCTGGAGTTGTTGTCTAATGTATATAGCGGCAGACTTTTGCTGGTTGACAGGGATTACAGGATCGTAAAGGATACGTATGGCATAGATGAAGGGAAGACATTGCTTTCATCCATGGTCATCCGTTGCTTTAAAGGGGATGAAGTCAGCTGGTATAATCGTAAGAACCGGTCGATAGAGATGGTTGTTCCGGTAAAAAGTCCTGAAGTGAAGCAGCTGCAAGGGGTACTTCTGGTAAGCGTTTCAGCCAATGAGATCGCTTCTACCATTGATGAGCTGGAGCAGAGGGAGATCCTGATCATCGGGTTCATAGTAGCACTGGCCATTTTGCTTGGTTATGTACTTTCCACTATTCTTGTAAAACCTTTTGCCAGGATCACCAAATCTATAGAAGATCTGACAGACGGATATCAGAATGATGAGATCTCCGTTCCGGATTATACAGAGACAAAGCTGATCACAGATGCATTTAACAAGATGCTGGCAAGGATGAAGATCCTGGATGAGTCCAGAAATGAATTTGTATCCAATGTGTCCCATGAGTTAAAGACACCTTTAACTTCCATGAAGGTGCTGGCTGATTCCCTTGTAGGGCAAAGCGGTGTGCCAGAAGAACTTTATCAGGAGTTTATGGGGGATATTACTGCGGAGATTGATAGGGAGAATAAGATCATCACAGATCTTCTTTCCCTTGTAAAGATGGACAAAAAGGCAGCAGATGTAAATATTTCCCATATGGATATCAATCAGTTACTGGAGGATATCCTGAAGAGGCTTCGGCCCATTGCAGACAGACGTAATATTGACCTGATCCTTGATTGCTTCAGGCCAGTAGAAGCTGATGTGGATGAAGTGAAATTCACTTTGGCAGTGACCAATCTTGTGGAAAATGGCATCAAATATAATGTGGATGACGGATGGGTAAGGGTAACGCTGGACGCAGACCATAAATATTTTTATGTGACAGTGGCAGATTCCGGCATGGGCATTCCTGAGGATAGCATTGACCGTATTTTTGAAAGGTTCTACCGTGTGGACAAGTCCCATTCCAGGGAGATTGGCGGTACAGGTCTTGGACTTGCCATTACAAGAAGTGCCATAGCCATGCATCATGGCACCATTAAGGTATTCAGCAAAGAGGGAGAAGGAACTACCTTTACCGTTCGTATCCCGTTGTCATATATTCCTTAGGAGGCACCAGATGAAAAAGTTACTTATATTGCTGCTGAGTGTGGCGCTGATTGCAGGAGTTCTTGGCGGTTGCGCTGATACAGGACAGTCTGGCCTTAAGGACAGCGGAGGCAATCAATATTATTTTTACTATACAAATCAGGAAGAAACAAAGCTGCAGAGAGAAAGTTATGTGCCTGAGAAGGAAAGTCCCCAGGATATGATCGATGAGCTGGAGCAGAAGCTGAATGACAGAGAAACCAGCGGAGATTATCAGGCGCTTTTCCCAAAAGAAGTACAGATACAGTCCTGTGTGCTGGACGATACATCCCTGCTTGTTTATTTTAATAGTGGATATACCAGTATGGGAAGTACCAGGGAGATTCTGGTACGGGCTGGAGTTGTACGAAGCTTTCTTCAGGTTCCGGGGATTTCCGGTGTGAAATTCTATGTAGGAAATACAGAGCTTACAGATTCTAAAGGAAATCCAATAGGCACCATGGATAATTCCAGTTTTGTGGAACTGTGGGGTGATGATCGGGATGCTTACCGGTATGATACTTTTACCTTGTATTTTACTGACAGCACAGGGGAAAAACTGGTTGAGGAAGAAAGAAGCGTTTATTATAAGCGAAGTCTTCCAAGGGAACGGGTGATCCTGGAGCAGCTGATCAAGGGGCCTATGGAAAAAGGACATTATCCTACTCTTCCGGAGAATACAGAGGTTATGTCTGTAACAACTTCTGATCGTGTATGTTATGTGAACTTCAGCCAGGCGTTTTCTGATGCAGCTCTTGATATTCCGGAGAAAACAATTATTTATTCGGTAGTTAATTCCGTACTGGCTGCTGTGGATGCAGACAAAGTTCAGATCAGCCTGAACGGACAGGATGATGTAAGCTTTGGAGAGAATACCTCTCTTTATAATTTCTTTGGCTGGAATACTGATTTGATCCAGGACAAAGAGTAAGGAGGAAATGGATGGCAAGACGTCCCTTATGTCTTGCGTGCCTTCTCCTGATGTTGGCGATGGCCATGGCAGATTTGCTGGGGATGCCCCTGATCAGGGGGAATCCTCTGCCGAAATCTGTTTCAGAATATTTAAAAAAGCATCCGGGGACCACCATCTGCGGGGAGGTGGAACGGTGCGCAGAAAGTGAAAATTCAAAATCAGTCTATCTTAAAAATGTCTATTTTATCTATCAATCTAAGAAAATTCCAATAAAAAATGTAAGAGTTTTTTTGAAAAATCAGGAAACATTTTCTAAAGCCAAGTCTGTGGCGAATGTCAGATCCTCTGTAAAGGGACGAAGTTCTGTGAATGCAGATAAGGGTTTGGGGGATAAGTGTGGAGTATCTGTGGATACAGATAAGGATGTCCTGTATAAAGGGATGATGGTTCGTGTAAAAGGAAGGCTGGAAGAAATCCAGGGCAAACGAAATCCTGGAGAGTTTGACAGCCGCCAGTATTATGCATGCCAGCATATCTATTATGTGATGAAGAAAGCTGTGATCAAGGAAAAATCATCCAGTTATTCTGTTTATGGACAATTTCTGGTGGATCTGCAGCAGTATCTGGGGGATATTTTGTACCAGGCCGCAGGAAAAGAAGGAGAAGTATTAAAGGCCATTGTGCTGGGGGATAAAACCGGTTTGGAGGATGAAACAAAGCTGCGCTACCAAATGGGCGGGATACTGCATATACTGGCGATTTCGGGACTCCATATCAGTATTATCGGCATGGGCTTTTACCGGTTTTTGAAAAAATGTTATCTGGGAAACTGGACTGCCGGTATGATCGCTTTGGCTTTTATGATCCAGTATGGGATGATGACAGGAGGCAGCGTGTCTGTTATGCGGGCTGTGTGCATGTTTCTCATGGCTGCAGGGGCGAGGATTCTTGGCAGGATCTATGATCTGCCTACAGCACTGGCTGCATCTGCAGTACTGATCCTTCTGGAATCGCCGGCTTATTTGTACAGCAGCGGTTTTCTTCTTTCCTTTTCTGCAGTGTTCGGGGCAGGGATCATTTCTCCTTATCTGGAAAAGAAGGCAGACAAAAGGAGAAAGAAAGAAAACAGAAAAACAGAAAACAGAAAGACGGTAAACAGAAAGGTAAAAGCAGTTTGCAAAAAGGGAACGGCCATGTTTCTGGCCTCGCTGGGAGTGCAGTTGACTATGCTTCCGGTGAGCCTTTATTTCTTTGGGGAGGTTTCTGTGGCTGGATTGATGTTGAACCTGTTAGTGATTCCGTCAGTAGCGGTGGTTCTGGTCAGTGGTCTTGCAGGAATGCTGGTGGGCTGTTTCTGGATGACAGGCGCCAAAATACTGATTTTCCCTGGAAAATTCCTGTTATGGCTTTATGAAATGCTATGTGGTGCAGCAGGCAGTCTGTCTATAGGAAATCTAAGAATTCCTGTTACCTGGGTGGCAGGCCAGCCAAAGCTGTGGCAGATCGTACTGTACTATTTGATCTTGGGAACACTCCTTTTCTTATATTCAAAGAAAGGCAAATGGCGAACCGGATATAAAGAAAAATATGAAGAAATGCCACTGAGAATGATAAAAATTTCAGGAATAGTTTACCGGGCAATTCTGGCAGCAGGAGTAGTGGTCAGTCTCCTGGTGATCCGAGTCTGGCCCTCAGCCTACCTGCAGATCACTTGTCTGGATGTGGGGCAGGGAGATGGAATTGCGATCCAGACGCCGGAAGGGAAAAACTACCTGATTGATGGAGGAAGCAGCAGTAAAACCAGTACTGGCAGATATCAGATGCTTCCCTTTTTGAAGTCAAGGGGAATCAGTCGGATTGATGGGATTTTTATATCTCATGTTGATGAGGATCATATCAGCGGAGTGCGGGAAATCCTGGAATTGCAGGCACAGGGGCTGACCTCGGTATATGTAAGCAGTCTGTATCTGCCTAAATGGCAGGATCCTCCGGAAAACTGGAATAATCTGGAGAAACTGGGCAGACAGGCAGGCGTCCAGATCCATACTGTAAAGAGAGGAGATATTCTCCAATCCGGGAAAATGAAGCTTTGTTTCCTGGCACCGAAAGATGGGGCAAAAGGAGAAAACGTAAATGAGGATGGCATGGTGATACAGCTTGAATATGCAAGATTTTCCGGCCTTTTTACAGGTGATATCGGTGAAAAAACAGAAAAAGAGCTGCTTCCATATCTGAAGGATGTGGATTTTCTGAAGGTAGGGCATCATGGATCAAAATATTCTACCAGCAGTGCTTTTTTGGAAAAGATAAAACCTGAAAATGGAGTGATTTCCTGCTCAGAAACAAATACTTATGGACACCCTTCGTCGGAAACGATCCAGCGTCTGAGAGAGCATGGATGTGAGGTGGCATATACCATGATAAGCGGTGCAGTGACTGTATACACAGATGGGAAACATGTGAAAATGGAAGGTTTTTTAAGTAGCGAGTTATAGCTGCCACTCCTTGTTTTTGCCAACAGGATATATTATAATGCTTTCAAAGGCCGGTGGTGTCCGGCATACAAAAGAGGGAAGAGGGGCGGCCATGAAGAAAACAGTTACCATATGTTTTACCAACAACAAAGGAGGAAGCGGCAAATCCACCACATGCTCCAATGTGGGAGCAGCAATGGCACGGGCAGGAAAAAAGGTACTGCTGGTGGACGGAGACATGCAGCTGAATCTGTCCCTGTCCTTTTTCTCAGAGGAAAAAGTACTGGAAATGGCAGCAGGGGAGATGAATCTATACCACGCCATTGGGGGACAGAAGGATCTGACAGATTACATTGTACATACTCCATATGAGGGGCTGGATCTGATTCCTTCTTCTACTCAGATGAGTTCCATTGAGTATGAGCTTTTTACAAAATGGCAGAGGGAATTTATCCTGAAAAAATGTTTGCAGAAGATCAAAGCAGCAGGGACTTATGATTATATCCTGATTGATGCACCACCTACACTGGGAGGCTGGGTGATGAATATTTTGTGTGCTTCAGACCGGGTGCTTGTACCGGTAGAGGCAAGCCCGTGGGGGATGTTTGGATTGGCCAATATGTTTGATTTTCTGGATGAAGTAAAGGAAATCGCACCGGAGCTTCAGGTGCTGGGGATCGTGATCACCAAGGCAGACACAAGAAAAGCATATTTTAAACAGACGCTGGAGACCTTAAAGGATATGGACGGGATCCGGCTGTTGGATTCTGTGATCCGGGTGGACAGTTCCATTGAGTGGGCGCAGGATGCCAGTGCCCCGGTGGTAGAGTTTAAGAAAAGCAGCAGAAGTGCAAAAGAATATACAGAACTTGCAGAGGAGGTAATGGATCGTGTCAGTAGGTAAAGCAAGCATTCAAAGGGCAGCAGCTAAAAACATAGCTGAAGCAAAAACAACAAAAGCAGCAACAAAAACAGCAAATAAAACAGCAGCTGGGAAAACAACAGGGCGAGCTGCTGCAAAGGCAGCACCAAAGGAAGTAACACAGTCTGTGGTAACGCCTATGGATTCCCAGGAAATACAGTTAAAATTTCTTTCAGGCAACAGGCCGGCAGAAGAGGGAAAGCCTGTAAAGATCGCAGAGGACCTGCCGGTTTATCTGCTCTGATAATAATTTGGGTTAATATAGCTTTTTACAATATAAACAGTCTCAGATTTTTTGAGAATCCTGTGGCATGATGTATTCAGAATATCCTGCTCTGGAAAGAGAAAAATCAAAAAAGTGATATTCAAAAAGAAAATAATTTATAGCATTTGTCTTTTTGAAATTCTAAAATGATTTTATCAAAAAGGAGGTTCTGTTTATATGAAGAAAAGAATAATCGCAGTGGCTGCATTATTGGCCTGCTCCACACTTTTGGGAAGTGTTCATGTGTATGCAGAGGAAAATGAAAAGAATATTGTTGAAACAGCATACGGAAAAGTTCAAGGTATCAACAGTACGGATGAAACTTATGAGAATGTTGTAGAGTTTCGTGGAATTCCCTATGCAGCACCGCCGGTGGGTGATTTGCGCTGGAAAGCACCTGTAGATCCGGAAAAATGGGATGATGTACTTGTGTGCGACACTTACAAAGATATTCCTATGCAGGTATTGGGTGGAGCAGAGGTGGAACCATATAAATCGGATATTTATTACGATGGAGTTCCTGAAATGAGTGAAGACTGTCTGTATCTGAATGTAATGACAACAGAAGATTCACTTTCTTCTACAGAAAAGAAACCGGTATATGTCTGGTTCCATGGAGGTGGACTGAACAGCTGCTATACCTTTGAGCCGGAAGGAAATGGAGAAGCTTTTGCAAAGAATGGAATTGTTGTGGTAACAGTGGAACAGCGTCTTGGCGTCTTTGGGTATCTGTCATTGCCACAGCTTACTGAGGAACAGGGGCAGAGCGGAAATTATGGTCTGATGGACCAGATTAAAGCAATGGAATGGATCAAAGAGAATATAGCTAACTTTGGTGGAGACCCTGAGAATATAACTGTTGGCGGACAATCCGGCGGTACCACGAAGGCAATGGCAATGACTGCTTCTCCTAAAATGGATGTGAAAGTTGATAAATTGATCCTGGAAAGCGGCTTAAAGTACAATATGGAATTCCAGACTCAGGAAAGTGCTGAAGAAACAGGAACTGCATATCTGGGAGATCTGGGGCTTGATGAAAGTGCCACACTTGAGGATCTGAGAAACGTGGATGCTGAAAAACTGATCGACAGTACCAGCTCCAATTATCCGGGAAGCATGAATCTGGATGGTTTGTATGTCACCTATGAAAGCATTCAGGATTCTATTAATGACGGAGCTTTTGATGA
>OLPR01001428.1_pt1 | contig 19588 bp, 16 predicted proteins | sample 1672761 | NCBI WGS metagenome assembly OLPR01 (sample SAMEA3136721, study PRJEB25190) | human gut metagenome | biome: human gut; feature: human-associated habitat; material: faeces | place: Austria | collected 2013 | reverse complement strand
ATGCTGGCGCATTTTGCCTGACCGCTTAACAAGCGGCACCTTAAAGCTGAGCGAAGATATATCTCTCACCCACAGGCTCGCAGCCGGGAAAAGGGGGTATCTTACCTGGAGCGTCTGCTGCGCAGCGGTCTGCCTGCGGTAGTGCAGGCTGGGGATTAATACGCCATATCATCACGGATAAAAGCGCGGAATATTTGCTGAATTGCCGCGCTTGTCCCAGCAGAAAAAGCTGGCGAATTTAATCGTAAATATCGCTTGGCAAATATTCGATGGCCGTAAGCTCTTCATTCTCGAAAAAAGCGCCGTACAGCCTGATTTTTAAATGCTTCAATGCCCAATTCTTTTGAATAAGTTTTTTGCATTTATCAATATCTGACTTAGGCATGGCAATTCCATAGTTGTGATTATATCGTGTGGGGTCAACCTCGATGCGCAGAATGATCTGGGAAAGGACCCATCGAAAGTTGGTGCTACAGGAAGACTTCATCTTGCTGCCATTTGCTTTCAGGTTCCCCTTTGCTTCAATAGAATACCAGTTTCCATTTTTTCTTTCGTTTTCCAATTTAACTGCCAGATCAACGCCGTGTTCCTTCTTTTTAGCATCTGCTTTACAAATGACTCGTTTATGCGAAGTGCGTCCCTTTTGCTTTAAATAGTTTTCTACTCCTTGTATAACCTGATTTTCTGTCAAAAAATCCCTTTGTACCATAGCTCCTCCTTTTAAACTGTTCTGCGAGGGCTTAAGAGTATCCATAGTATAACACAGGAATTAAAGAAAATCGATAGGGTAAGGCGCGGGCGCTTCAATAATGAGTGCGAAAGTGATTCAGTCAAGGCCCGTGAGCGGGAGCTCGCCAAAGTGATAGAAAAATGGATGCATCCGCAAGCAGCGAGGTATGAACGGGACATGCATAAAAAAACAGAGTGTTCCTTATAGGATGCTCAGCTCCCATAAGGACACTCTGCATGGCTAATCCCACTGAGGTTGATACAATATGGGAAAAATAAAGCAACAAGATAGGGGTAAGATGTTATATCGTGTATCCATTTATTCTGTCCTTATTTTATATTCGCCTATCAAGATACTTCCTTGCAATACTGTGCAACTGTTTGATTGATAAACAATTCCAAACTTTGAGGCACTGGCTTTTTCCAATAAGGAGCCAAGGCAGTGCTGCATTTAGTGCAGCTGACATCACAAACAGGGTTCAGTTTCTCTTTTTGAAGAGATGGAGCAAATATTTTCGCATGTTGTCGCATAAAATCCCCTAAATATGCCATAAAATATATATCCCATTTTCCACGCACCCAATAATGAGATTTGTCTTTTCTAAATTTTTCTATTTGAATAGCTACATCGTCTGAGTCTTCTATCTGTAGCTTCCATTTTCTGTTTATTGCATTAGCATCATTTAGTTTTACAGTAATGTGATTTACTTCTACAGTAAAACTAAGATGATTTGTCAATTTGTAGTCAGATAACGATATGGTCCTATCGCGCCGTTTAACTACTACTGCTTTAGCCATAATAGGCATCATTAACTCTCTAAAAGAATAAAGGACATCTTCAAATTCACGGGCCATTCTTTCAATTTCCGTTTTTGATGCACGAGCAAACCCCATAAAGCGTTCTATCCAATCGATAAATGACAATTTGTTGACAATGTAATTCTCAAATGAATAACCATCTGTAACGAAAACATTATTATCAAATGCTTCTTTTTCTTCCAACCAATATGACAGATCCCTATCAACAATAAAAATAATCTGATTCTTATTGTAATGATCCCAATCTAAAGAATCGTGGATCTTTATCACATTATTTTTGCATCCAGCAACAATTTCTTCTAGGGATACATCTACGCCCTTGACCTTCCAAATAAACTGCTGATAAAAGGCAGCATCTTCGTCGCCTTCATAAAACACAAAAATCTGCTTCTTTTTAGGGTTAAATCTTCGCAAAAATTCCATGTAAGCAGGAATATCTGACTTGAGACTTTCTTCTAGTTGGTTTAGAATAGACATCTTATGTAACGCTCCCTTTACACTATTTGATAAATTCTTCTAGGGCATGCGCAAATGGACGAAGCTCATTATCAAATATGAATGGCGAATGAGTAACTGCAACGACACCAGCACATTGGTTTCCTTTAGCAATGTCAACAACAAATTTTTTCTGCCAAGGAACCGAAAGAGAGAGCTCTGGTTCATCTATGAGTATAAGGAATTGTTCTGGCTTTGATAAATACAAATAGCTAAAAACAGAAACCACTTGCTTTTCGCCAGAAGAAAGATGCTCTAAATCTATTGTCCTGACTTCAGAACCATCCGTTATTCTGATTTCGTACTTATACTGTTTGGCATCATAGACAAACTCCTTATTTACCAGATAGTCATTGCATGCATCGAAGAAAGATAGTATAATCTTTTCATCTTCTTTCAATTGCAGATACCGCTCGTGAAGCATTGAATAAAAATAGTATACAATTTGCTCATACGTTTGATGCACTGGAGCATTCACTTTCTTCATGCGGCTAAGCTGCTCTTTTATTTGAATACTATCTTCTGGAGACAGCACATCGGAATTAATGCTTCCAAATACATTCTGAATTTCTTCATCCGAAAGTATGCTTGGATCAAAATTGACTGTATCGCTGACTTTTTTTAGGATACCGCTAAAACATTGATAATTCAAACGAGAGGCGCTAATATCGGCCTTTCGCTTAATATCATCAATAGTCATTTGAATAAAGTATTCGACATCATCCATGCCTGTTTTGGCAATTTCAATAGCTTGTTCTTCCCAAAGGCCTCTACTTTTGGGACGATAAGGCGCAAACATATGTCTGCGAATATACTCTTTTTCATTAACGTATCCTATCCTTTTTTCAACTCTTCTATATGTTGGCAAATAAATAATTTTGCAATTCAAGTAATTCCTGAGTGCATTACTATATTGAGAAAGAGCTCTTGATTCAACGGCCTCCATTTTTTCTTTTATGCTCTTTGTCAGTTCTCGATCAGGATAGCCGTATTCATCAATTGCTTCCAATATTTGATCATAAGATATTTCACGTCCAGATATATCTGCCCGTTCAATTAAAGAGCGCCTTATTGGAGAGGGTAGTTCTCTCATGAGCGTTGAATCTGGTGCAACAAATAGTTCCTTTGCTATCTTTAACTTTTTCTTTTCGATCTTTACGGTGTCCGCATTTTCAAAATGCAATTCAATGTAATCAAATTCTTCAAGAGATAGCATTGCCCATTTACAAGCTAGTGTTTCATAGATCATACGGAGAATGGTTGTTTTTCCACTTCCGTTTTCGCCGACCAAGAGCAATTTGTCCCCGGCAAAAGAAAGCTCAACCTGCTTTTCTCCCCAAAGACCAAATATGCAAAACTTTTTTAAGCGACTAATCATTTCTTATTCCTCCATTTTCAAATTTGATCAATGGAAAGATCCTAAGTTTAGTATACCAAAACATCATTTGTTTTACAACCTATTCCCAATTAAATTTTTAGGCCAGTCTTTCATATTGTCTGCATTTTAGAACAAATGTTCTAAAATGTCTGCGGATGTAATTCGACGCCAACTTTCACACCGTAATCTCTATCCCATTCCTAAAGGCCACTTTCACGCTGCCGTCCAGATTAACAGTCATCCTGTCAATCGTCGCGTTCCAAAGCTCCGTTGAGAAAACCGTGACCGGCTGGTCATTCGCCAATACTGCGTCCCGGAAGGTTTCGATTTCCCTGCGTTGACCCTTGCGTCGGGCGCATTCCGCATCAATCTCCTTGACCCGATCCGCCGCCTTGTGAAAGCGCTCCGTCAGGCTGTTGTACTTCCGATTGTATTCTATTTGGTCGAGAGCGGCGCTGGCGTTCTGGCCCACGGCTTGCCGGATCAGTTCGGATACGATGCCCATCTCGACCTGTAAGGCTTCTTTTTCTGCATCCAGCTCTGCCGTGTCGGTCAGCTGCTGGAGGATCGCCTGCATATCGTCAGCAATGAAATCCCGCTGCGTCAGCAGCTGATTAAATGCCGCCAGAAACTTCTGTTCAATCATCGGCTCGCTCAGGTGCGGCGTTTGACAGCCAGTACCCTTGACGAACCGGGCGTTGCATTGCCAGACGGTGCGGCGATATTTGTCGTTGGAGTGCCACACCTTGCTGCCGTACACGCTGCCGCAGCAGCCGCAGTAAATTCTCCCGGAGAAGCAATGCTGGCTGTTGTGCTGGCGGCCCAGTTTTCTTCGCCGCTCCAATTCCAGCTGCACTTCTTCGTAAACCTCGTCGCTGACAATGGCCGGATGACTGTTTTCGACGTAGTACTGCGGCACTTCGCCTTCGTTGACCTTCATCTTTTTGGTCAGGAAGTCCGTGCAGAAGGTCTTTTGCAGCAGCGCATCGCCCTTGTATTTTTCGTTGGTGAGGATGCTCAGAATGGTTCGGGGCTGCCATGTGCTGCGACCGGATGGTGAAAGAACCCCCTCACTCTCCAAGGTCAGCTTGATTTTGTAGGGAGTCATCCCATCCAAGAACAGGCGATAGATGCGGCGAACGGTCTCCGCTTCCTCCGGTACAATTTCCGGCTCGCCGTTTTCGCCCTTGCGATAGCCGAGAAACTGCTTGTAGGGCATGGACACCTTGCCGTCTGCAAAGCGCTTGCGCTGACCCCACGTCACGTTTTCGGAAATGCTTCGGCTTTCCTCCTGTGCCAGCGAGGACATGATGGTCAGCAGCAGCTCACCCTTGGAATCCAGCGTGTAGATATTTTGCTCCTCGAAGTACACCTCCACGCCGTGTTCCTTGAGCAGGCGAATGGTGGTCAGGCTATCCACCGTATTGCGGGCAAAACGGGAAACGGACTTGGTGATAATCAGGTCAATCTTTCCGGCCAGCGCGTCGGCAATCATGTCGTTGAAGCGCTCTCTGCGCTTGGTGCTGGTGCCGGTGATGCCCTTGTCTATCTAAACGCTGTCTTTGATACAATTTAACGATTCATCTCCGGCTTGGATGAGGGGGTAAGTTTTCCTGCCGGGGAGGGTAAGTTGCTCCAAGGGGGAGGGTAAGTTTTACGACCGAAGGGGGTAAGTTGCTCTGGGAGGGGGGTAAGTTTTGGCACAAGAAAAGGCTCCGCCCGGAGCCCTTTGATGCGTCACGTCAAGCCTTGATCTTGGTTCCATCCTTGAAGGTCATCGTGACGTCCGTCGCCGATCGAACTGTCATGTGATCGACCATTGCCAGCCAATCCTCATCCCGGAAAACGGTCAGCGTTTCATGATTCTGTAAACCCGTCAGGAACAATTCAATCTGCTGCTGTCTTGCCTGCCGGGCGCTGATCTCCTGCGTGAGCTCCCCGTGCCGGGCTTTTGCAGCATCGTACCGAGTGGAGAGCGCCTCGTACCGTTTCTGGTATTCATCCTGATCTAACGCGACGTGAGCATTCTCCTTGATGCAATCTTCGATCAGACCGGCTGCAATGGTGATCTCTGTTTCCAGCGCCGCCAGTTCTTTCTGAAGCGCTTCTGTTGTCAATTTGGGCAGCAGCACTTCACGATACATCGCAGTGATTTCCTCCCTGGCGTCGATTACCTGATTGGCGGTGCGAAGAAAAATGGCCTTGATTTCATCTTCCGTCATGGTCGGCGTGCTGCATTTTTCGCCGTCAAATTTGTGGTTGCACTGCCAGATCACTCGGCGGTACTTGTCGTTGCTGTGCCAAACCTTCGAGCCGTACCATCCCCCGCAGCACCCGCATTTGATTCTGCTGGAAAAGATGTTCACGGAGCTCAGACGGTTCTGGCCGGTTGTCCGCCCGGCAAGCAGAAGTTGCACCTGCTCAAAGGTCGCTTCCGGAATGATAGCTTCGTGATTGTCCCGGACGTAGTACTGAGGCACTTCTCCCTCATTTTTCTTTTTCTTTTTGCTCAGGAAATCCGTGGTGTAGACTTTTTGGAGCAGCGCATCCCCCTTGTACTTCTCATTCGACAGGATACTCCGGATGCAACTGGCATTCCATTTTTCTTTACCACCAGGGGTCGGAATGCCCTCTGCTGTCAGTGTCCGGGCGATCAGCGCAGGCGACATGCCAGTCAGGAACATCCCGTAGATGCGCTTCACCAGTTTCGCCTGTTCCTGATTCACAACCAGGTTTCCATCCGGCCCGCGATCATAGCCCAGGAACCGTTTAAATGGCACTGTGACCTTTCCGTCTGCAAAGCGCTTCCTCTGGCCCCATGTGCAGTTTTCGGAGATGGAGCGGCTTTCCTCCTGGGCAAGACTGGACATGATGGTGAGGAGCAGTTCGCCCTTGCCGTCAAATGTCCATATGTTCTCTTTTTCAAAATAGCACTCTGTTCCGTGCTCCTTCAGCTTCCGGATGGTCGTCAGGCTGTCCACGGTGTTCCGGGCAAAGCGGCTCACGCTCTTAGTGATGATCAGGTCGATCTTTCCTGCAAGCGCATCCTCGACCATGGCATTGAAGCCATCCCGTTTTTTGGTGTTACAGCCCGTAATTCCTTCATCTGCATACACAGAAACGAACTCCCAGTCGCTCCGGCTTTTGATGTAAGTAGTGTAGTAGTCCACCTGGGCTTCGTAACTGCTCTGCTGTTCTTCATGATCCGTGCTGACGCGAGCATACGCAGCGACCTTGCGCTTGGCTGTGCTCGTCAGCGGGCTGGCAGTAAAGCGGCTGATCGAAGCTGGTATGGTGATTACGCTTTTCCCCATGTAGTAACCCTCCCATCTGAAAAATGAAACTCAAATTTCCAATCGGCCAGGATGCGGATATCATCGACCTGACGCATGAATGCTTCCTCATCGAAATCCTCCATACCCATCGCCTGCGCGGAAATAAGTCGCAACTGGTAGTCCGGATAATTCCTGCTGGAACAAGAGCTGCCTTTCATCCTTTTACCCATGCAGTACCAGTAAATCCAGCGACCGGATGAATTCACGCGATAGTAGGTGTTCCCACAACAGCCACAATGGATCTTCCCCAGAAAAGCCTCCGTGCAGGTGGGCGTATGCCTAAAATCGTCCAGATGTGCATCCACCCATATCCGTGTCTGGTTTCCTGTCAGATGGAATTCAATGCTGCCATCTGGCTTGACGACCATCTCTTTCACCTGCGCCGCAAAAGCAATCGCGTCAAACTCGCTCATGCCAAGTACGCCAGCGCTGATCCGCTCCAGCATTGCCTCGGTGTAGTTCCGGCTGTCGCAGGTCATACCGACTTCCTTTTTACTGCGGCAAATCCAGTGGTAGAAGATTTTTCCGCGCACCTTGCTCTTTTTTCGTGTGAAATGATTCCCGCAGCACCCACAAATGATCTTCTTCGTGAAGGGATATGTTGGATTCAGAAGAGAAGCCCTTCGAGCAATCTCAGCCTGCACTCTGGCGTAAGTTTCTCGATCCAGGATGCCTTCATGGCAGTCCTGCATGTAATATTGAGGTAGCTCGCCTTTGTTCTTGACCTTGTTCTTTGTGATCAGGTCTTCCATGTAGCTCTTTTGCCTGCGAAGGTCTCCGGCATAAATCTCGTTCTTGATCAGAAGTGACAGCGATGATTCCTGAAACAGGCAGCCGTTGACCGTCCTATATCCAGCGCTGTTCAGGTCGTCACAGATGGCCTGCAGGGATTTGCCGTCCAGATAAAGCTGGAACATCCGATGAACAATGACCGTCTCCTCTGGGATGATTACATACCAGAACAACAAGCCCGTTTTCGACGCCATTCTGGCCGCGTTGCATGCCGCTATTTCAGATGATGTCTATCTTTCGCCTGCTGCTTTTTTGCCGGTGCTGACGCGGGTGCTTGCCGCTGTGACACAGGACAAGAAACTGCTGGAGAAGATCTCCGACGGTCTATCTGTCATGGACAAGGCTGCAGAGATTCAGCGCGACAAGAAAGGCAACGCGCTATACGATAAGGAAAGCCGCGATTCAGAAATCGTGAAGTGGGATGAAACGATTGAAACTTACATGGCGCTGGAAGTGCTGCCCCATGTGCCTGATGCGGCAGCCTTCTTCGAGGAGAACCTCGGCGCGAAGAAGCCTGTCATCAAAACTGGCGCAGAAATACCTCTTACTCGTTATTTCTACAAATATCAGCAGCCCGCGCTCAGTGAAGAACTGGAGCAACGTTTTCTGGAACTGGACAAGAGTGTAAATGAACGTATTGCCAGATTGTTCGGGGGTGAGTGACATGCGCGAAATGAAAGATAGTGGTATTCCGTGGGTCACGAACATTCCCAAAACATGGGATACCATGGCAAATAAGTACATCATGAAAAAGATCAAGCGCATCAATCCTGTATATCATGGTGAAGATATCCTTTCGCTAACTGTTAATGGAGTGATCGTGCGTGATCTTAATGCTGGTGGGAAAATGCCGACATCTTTTGACGGATACCAGTTTTTGTATCCCGGCAATCTGTTGATGTGTTTGTTCGATTATGATGTGACCCCTCGGTGCATTGGCCTCATTAAAAACAATGGGGTTACGAGCCCAGCATATCATCCTTCAGGGTGCTCCTGGCGTTGGTAAGACCTCGCTGCGCGGCGGCTTGCCTGGTCGATGATGGGTGAAATGGATGACAGCCGGATTGAATTCGTACAGTTTCATCAGAACTATTCGTATGAAGATTTCGTAATGGGCTATAAACCTGCAGAGGACGGATTTGAACTGAAGTACGGCATCTTCTATCGTTTCTGCCAGAAGGCTGCCAACCAGCCGGATAAGGAATTCTTCTTCATCATTGATGAGATCAATCGTGGCAACATGAGTAAGATTTTCGGCGAGCTGCTCATGCTCATTGAGAAGGATTACCGTGGAACCAAAGCAACGCTTGCCTACAACGGTCTGCCCTTTTCCGTACCAAAGAACCTCTATATCATCGGCATGATGAATACCGCCGACCGGAGCCTCGCCATGATTGACTATGCCCTGCGCCGCCGCTTCAGCTTTTATGACATGGAGCCGGGTTTTGACTCGGATGGCTTTATCCAATATCAAAATGGTCTAAACAACGAAACCCTAAACGAGCTTGTGGAGCGGGTCAAGGAATTGAACAAAGATATCGCGATGGACAAGTCTCTGGGAAAAGGTTTCTGCATTGGCCACAGTTACTTTTGCGGACGCGATGTCTGCACAGACGAATGGCTGCATGCCATTGTCAATTATGACATTCTTCCCATGCTAAGTGAGTACTGGTTCGATGACGCAGGCAAGCTACAGCGCTGGGAGAATATACTGCGTGGTGTGTTTCAATGACGAAGGATAAGAGCATCCTCATCAGAAACATTTACTACATGCTATCCTACGCGTTCACTACGCTGAACCAGGGCGGCTACGAAAATGTGGAAACAGAGGAATTTGAAAACCTTCACAACCTCTTTGCCGCGATCCTTGCAAAAGGCATCGGTCGGCAGCTGAAGCAGGGACTGTACCGCGAGTATCTCAGCCGAAAAGAGGATTTGGCGGTCGTTCTCGGAAAGATTGACATGCCGGGTTCCATCCAGCACCGGCTGGCTCGGAAGCGCGTGCTGACCTGCGAGTATGACGAGCTTTCAGAGAATAATCTGCTGAACCAGATTCTGAAAACGACTGTGATAATACTTCTGCAGCACGCCAAGGTGGATGCGGAACACAAGAATGACCTGAAAAAGGAGATGCTGTTTTTCTCCAATGTGGATACGGTTGATCCTACAACGATCAGGTGGAGCGCGATCCGCTTCCAGCGAAACAACAACACCTACCGGATGCTTATCAGCCTGTGCCAGTTGATTCTGGAAGGAATGCTAATGACGACCCAGGAGGGTGAATACAAGTTGGCTTCCTTCGTGGACGAACAGCGCATGAGTAGGCTGTATGAGAAGTTCATCCTCGAGTACTACGCCAAGGAATGCCCGCAGGTGAAAGCCACCGCTTCCCAGATCCCCTGGGCGCTGGACGATGGCGTTGGCACCTACCTGCCGGTCATGCAGAGCGATATCACGCTCACGCAAGGCAACCGAGTGCTGATTATTGATGCGAAGTACTACACCCGCACGATGCAGACGCAGTATGACGTGCACACGCTCCATTCTGCAAACCTGTATCAGATCTTCACCTACGTGAAGAACAGGGATACAGAATTCGGCGATCAGCCTCATGAGGTGTCCGGGATGCTGCTGTACGCAAAGACGGATGAGCTGTTCCAGCCGGACAACATCTACCAGATGAGCGGGAACCAGATCAGTGTGAAAACGCTGGATCTGAACCAGGAGTTTTCGGAGATAGCAAAGCAGCTGAATGCTATTGCAGCGGAGCACTTTAGATAGCGAAGGCATTTCCCAGACTCCGCATCATTCACCACCTGTAGTCTTTCCTGCTCATCCCGCAGGGAAACAACAGTTTCTCCGCTCTTTGGATAAACGCCAGCATCTCCTTTGTCGCGGTCATGGCTTTGAAGACGCAGGCTGCGATCGGCGCATATCCGTTCCCGCATATGGATGAGGTTGGAGGCTTTTACCATCTTCCGGTATACGCCTCGGTGTGGGGAAAATCACTGGTCAGGCAAATCCTCCCGGGTGATGCGCTGATAGGGGATCCAGACAAAGCGCTCGTCGGTGATCGGATAGCTGTAGGTATCAGCGGAAATTTCTTCGCCGCGAGCCAGAAGAATCGCCAGATCGACGGCGGCCATGGCCTGACGCTCGCCATCGTTGAATACCGTGCCCAGCAGGGAGCCCTGCCGCAGCGCCTCGATGGCCTGGCTGATGGCGTCCACCCCCACCACGGGCATGAAGCGTCCGCCGGAAAAATACCCGGCGGCCTTCAGCGCGTTGATGGCGCCCAGTGCCATTTCATCGTTGTTGGAGATCACGCACTCGATTTGATCGCCCCAGGCCAGCAGAAACCCGGCCATCTTTTCCTGCGCCAGCTGCCGCCGCCACATGCCGGTGTCCTCCTGAAGCTTCTCTATGTGAAACCCCGCCTCCTGAAGGGGCTTCAGGGCGTTTTGCGTGCGCAGCTCCGCGTCCTGATGGCCGGGCTCCCCCTTAATGAGTACATATTGCACCGTGCCGTCGCCGTTCTTGTCCGCTTCCGGGTGGGCCAGAAAGTATTCCGCAAGAATTTCTCCACTCAATCGTCCGCTTTCCGCGCCGTCCGCGCCCACATAAAAAGCGTACTCATACAAGAGCAGATCCTCCAACAGAGGCTCCTTGTTGATAAACAGCGCCGGAGTCTGCCGCTGCCGGGCCTTTTCGATCAGGTATCCTGCAGCCAACCGATCGACGGGATTGATAATCAGCACGTCCACACCGGCCTCCAGCATGCTCTCCACCTGATCGTTCTGCAAATTCTGATCATTCCGGCTGTCATAGACGGTCAGCCTGGCCTTTCCCTGGGCGTAGGTTTCCAGATGCAGGCGTAGGCTTGCCATGAATGTATCCGTTCCGTCATATACGCACACACCGAATGCGGGCAGTTCCTCCGCGAATGCAGGCATCCCCAGCAACATCATGGCAAGCACTGTGCAAAGCAGTTTTTTCATCCTGTTCATGCTATTCATGCGTATTCCTCCTGCGCCGTCAATACAGCAGCGGAAAGACCAGCTTGACGTTCTGCGCATCGTACATGTTTTCAGGCGTAACGACAAATGCTGGTGCGCGATATCCTTGCCCGTTTTTGTTCCACAGGGCCTGCGACGCCGCGATATACCCGGTTGCATAGGGCGAGGGAAGAACCACTGCATGCACATGTCCGGTTTCCAGCCAGGATGCAGCTCCTTCGCCTGGATTGACCAGGATCAGCGGCTGCGTCCACTGCCCCTCCGCCTTTTCCTGAAGGAGGCGCGCCGCCGTTTCCTCGTCCAGCGCCATCACGGCACAGGATGCAGCGCCAGGATCGACCGACTGCGCATCCAGCCATCGGCTGCGCAAGACTGACTTTGCGGCTTTACGCAGCGGCTCACTACCGCCCAGGCAGATTACGCGCTCAGCCTTCGCCGCCGCGCCGGACGCCAGTGCAGCGTATTGGGCGCCGTCCTGCTCCACCGAGGGAACGCCTTCCTCGTGCGCATCGATGAGCGCGATGGGCATCCCCTGCTCGCGCGCGCTGCGCAGCGTCTGCCGTCGCAACGTTTCATCCTGGATATAGATCAGCACGCCGCTGTATTCTATCCCGCCCCACAGCACATCCGTCATCGCGGCGGGATCGACGATTTGCGTGCTCAGTGTGCAATTCTGTTCCTCCAACGCCTTGAGGATGCCCTGACGCAACTGCATGAAATAGGCTCCCGTATCCCTTTGGGTCAGCAGCAGTACCGGGCGCTGAATGCCGGCTGCGGACTCCACCTGCGACCGCAGGCCCAGCAGCATCACGCAAAGCGCCGCCAGGATTAAGAGAAGGGATACGCCCATGACTTTCTTCATACCGCGTCTCCTTTCTTCCGTCGGGGAAGGCGGATGGTCACGCAGGTGCCCTCATCCTCCACGCTTCGCACTTGAATCCCGTAAGGCTCGCCGTAGGTCAGCCGAATCCGCTCGTGGACGTTTTTTACGCCGATGCCGCTTTTGCCTGCGGGAGCGGTCAGCAGTCTGTCTACGACCTCAGGCGGCATCCCCACGCCGTCGTCCTCGATGGTGAAGATCACCTCTTCCTCCGTTACGCCCGCGTGAATGGCGATGTGCAGCGCTTCGTCCTGCGTCTCGTCAATGGCGTGATTGATGGCGTTTTCCGCCATGGGCTGTACGATCAGCTTGACAGTGGTTTCTTCCAATGCCGCTTCATCCCATGTGATGGTGTATTCGAATTTGTTTTTGAAGCGCATTTTCTGAATGATGAGATAGTGGCGCACCTGCTCCAGTTCCTCCCGGACGGTGATCTCGCTGCGCCCCCGGCTGATGGACAGCCGGAACAGCCGAGCCAGCGAGGAAACCATCAGGATCGCCTCCCGCCCCCGGCCCCGCTCTTCCATCCAGATGATGGAATCCAGCGTATTGTAAAGGAAATGGGGATTGATCTGAGCCTGAAGGGCGTTGAGCTCGTAGAGCCGCTTGATCTCCTGCTCCTGCACGATCTGATCCATCAGGGCGCGGATGCGGCGCAGCATCCGGTTAAAGGACTCTGAAATGGCGCGTACTTCCCGAAATCCCGTTTCCGGGATCCCCTCGGAAAGATTGCCGGATTCCACCCGCCCGATAGCGTCGGCCACGTGGCGGATGGGCAGCATGAGCCGGTAGGACATCATGGTGGCCACGGCAAGGGACAGCAGCAGCGCGCAGATCAGGACCACAGTCAGGATGTGGACGAAGGCGGTATGAAGAACCAGCAGCTCGTCCAGATACGCCACACCCACCAGACGCCATCGGGTCTGGTTCAGCGTGGCGGCGATCAGCACCCGCTCACGGCCGTCCACCTTGTCCCGGCCCTGCCCGATCAGTAACCGGTTGATCTCATCCAAATTCTCCTCATGCAGGCCGTTGTAGATCAACTGCAGCTTCGGATGGGCGATGATCTCGCCTCCCCGGTCCAGCAGATACACATAGCCGCTTTTTCCCAGCGCGCCCCCCTCTATCAGACGGCTGAAGCTGGCGTAGGAAACGTCCATGAGCACCACGCCCTGTTCCAGCCTGTCTTCCTTCTGATAAAAGGCGGAGCGAGCCAGACGGATGACGAATGTGCGCTGGCCGGAGAAAATGTGCTGCACAAAGGGACTGGAAAAATAGGTAGAGGTGCCGCCCCAGGCCAGCGCCTTCTGAAACCACTCGCTGGAGGCAACCTCGTCCGTATCCAGCGATACGTCGCCTGCGCCCACCGCGCCCAGCAGCGTCCCGTCCCGGTGAAACAGCGCGATGGAAATAATATCGGAATCGCTTTTTTTGATCATCTGCATCTGCTCCACCCATCCCGCCGCCCCGCTGTCCATGCTGTCCGGCAGCACGGTAGTGGCGAAATACAGGGTGGAGAGCAGTCGGTCAATGAACACGTTGGCGGTGCTGACCGATTGGAGTACCGTCTCCTTTGTCCGCTCGAAGGCGTTTTTTTCCAGAAGCGACGACAGAGGGGTCATCAAGCTGATGGAAATAAACGCCAGCAGCGCGCCCATGCACGCCATAAAGGATGCCGTTAGTTGCAGGCTGAAGCTGCGCCCGTCGCCGCTGTTTCGCTTCAAGCACCTCCCTCCCTTCGCCTGCGAACCTGAGAGGGAGAAAGCCCGTAGACCCGCTTGAACACATAGGAAAAATAGCTGGGATCAGGAACGCCCACTGCCTCCGCTATGGAGGCCGTTTTCATATCCGTCCCGGCGAGAAGGGTCATAGCCTGCCGCATACGGGTTTCCGTCAGATAATTCGGGAAATTTCGCCCGGTTTCCCGCTTGAACAGGGCGCTGAAGTAGCTGGAGGAAACGTGGAGATGACGGCACAACTTTTCGGCGGTCAGCTCCGGGTCGGCGTAGTGACCCTTGATGTACGTTTGCGCGGCCTGGATAATCTGCTGTCCGGCGGTTAAACGGTTGCTGGCCGCCTTTTCGGTAAAGTCGTCACACAGGCGGCAGAACAGCCGGCAGGCCTCCTCTGCCGGCGGCAAGGCCAGCAGCCGATCCAGCGGCTCCTCGCCGCTCTCGGCAAGATTCACGGACATGTCCCGGCCTGTGCGCAGCAGCGCAACGTAGATCTCCAGCAGATACGAGCGGTAAGCCGACGTGCCCGGACGGGCCGTCCGGCAGACCGACAGCAATTGCTCGATCCATCGCCGCGCCTCGACGGCGCTTCCCTTTTTCAGCGCCGTATCCAGCTCGCGCAGCAGCATCGCGTCCGCAGGCGGCTCGTTGACGCTGCCGGGCGCAAGGTCGGAGAAGATCAGCAGCCTGTTTTCATAGAAGGCGCGCTGTCCCAGCGCGCTTCTGGCCTGGCGCGCGCACTCGGACAGCCCGCCCACGCCGCGGCAGGGGTTGCCTACGCCGCCGCGCACCGTTCCGCCCAGATAATGATCGATATGGCGGCACACGCCCTCCAGCTGCTCGTATGCCTGCGCCGCTCCTTCCTCCTGCGCAAACCACAGCAGCGCCGCGATGTAGGACTGATAGAAGAAGGCGTAGCCCTGCTCCTGCGGCAGCTGCTCGCGCACGATATCCATGGCTGCCACCCGCAGCAGCTCGGGCTCGCCGTTTGCAAATGCGCCCCCCTGCGGCTGGCTCAGCCTGAGCAGCGCCACCGTATACAGGCTGTTTTCGTTCAGGGGCAGGCCGTATCGCTCGGCCATCTCCAGCGCCCGCGCGGGCGGCAGGCCGCCGTCCAGCAGCGCCGTCATCAGCGTGGAGCGAAATACGGGCAGCCCCTCCTCAAAGTGTCGCTGCAGGCGCAGCATGTCGCGGCGGCGGGAAAAATCCTCGTCCAGCTTTTTGTGCGCATCCTCCAGCGCCTCGGTAAATTCGGCGGCGGAGATGGGCTTGAGCAGATAGCCCAGGCAATGCAGCGCCACGGCCTGGCGGGCAAATTCAAACTCGTCATAGCCGCTGAGGATGATCGAGCGCACGGTGGGCAGCAGCTTCTGCGCCTCCGCCAGCATGGTCAGGCCGTCCATCAGCGGCATGCGGATATCCGATACGATCAGATCCGGCTCCTGCTCCTCGCAAAGGCGCAGCGCCTCCAGCCCGTTTTCGGCCTGACCGACCACGGTAAAGCCGTGCTCCTCAAAATGGATAACTTCCATCAATCCCTCGCGGATCTCGCTTTCATCATCCACCAGCAGCAGCTTGTACACTGTTTCATCTCCCTTCGTTTTTCATGCGCCGCCGCAGGATTCTTGCGCCTTCGGCACGCCCGTTCAAATCATTGTTATCCTTATTTTACATAAATTCATCCAGATAATCAATGCGCGCAGTTTGTTTTTGATGATTTTTTGATAGTTTTGAGTAAAAATTTCCATTCTATTTTCACCCCGTTGTCGATTATAATCGAATCAGACGGAGGGCGGCGGCGCTCGCGCACGGCCTGCCTCCGAAAATTGAAGAGAAGGAGCGTTTCCTCTATGAAGAAAATTCTTGCTGTGCTGCTTGCCCTGATCATGGTGCTTGGCGTAACCTCCGCGTTCGCCGATGAAATGAAGAAGCCCCTCAAGGTAGGCGTCACCATCTACCAGTTCAACGACAACTTCATGACCCTGTACCGCACCGAGCTGCAGAAGTATTTGGAAGAAACCTACGGCGCGCAGGTCACCGTGGTGGACGGCAAAAACGACCAGACCGAGCAGACCAACCAGATCAACAGCTTCATCGCCGATGGCGTGGACGTGCTGATTATCAACATGGTGCAGGCCACCTCCTCTGCCGCCGTCACCGAGCTGGCCAAGGAAGCGGGCATCCCCGTCATCTACATCAACCGCGAGCCCAGCGAAGAGGACATGGGTCTGTGGGAAGGCAAGATCTGCTACGTCGGCGCCGACGCCAGCCAGTCCGGCTCCTTCCAGGGCAAGATCGTGTATGACTTCAACGACGCTCACGGCGACCTGAACGGCAACGGCAAGGTGGACTACGTGATGATCATGGGCGATCCCGAGAATCCGGACGCTCGTCTTCGCACCGAATACTCCGTCAAGTACCTGACCGACAACGGCGTTGAGGTCAACAAGCTCTTCGAGCAGCGCGGCGACTGGATGCAGGAGAACGGCCAGCAGCTGGCCGCCACCGCCCTGGCCCAGTTTGGCAAGGAAATCGACGTGATCTTCTGCAACAACGACGCCATGGCGCTGGGCGCGTACCAGGCCATCAAGGAAGCCGGCCGCAAGGTCAACGAGGACATCCTGCTGCTGGGCGTGGACGCGCTGGACGAGGTTGTTGAGATGATTAAGAACGGCGAAATGACCGGCTCCTGCGTCAACGACCACATCGGCCAGAGCCATCTCGCCGCTGATCTGGCCATCAAGGCCGCCATGGGCGAAATGCTGGATACCTACTACTGGGTCGATTACCGGGTTGTTAAATAAGTCCCTTTAAGATGGGGGCGCGAAAGTGCCCCCTCTTTTTTCACATGATGAAACTTTTGGGAAAGGAAGGACAGCGCATGGCGGAGTACCGTCTGGAAATGAAGGGCGTCGTGAAGACGTTCCCCGGCGTCAAAGCGCTGGATCACGTAGATTTCAAGCTCCGGCCGGGCAGCGTTCACGCCCTGATGGGCGAAAACGGCGCGGGCAAATCCACGCTGATGAAGTGCCTGTTCGGCATCTACAGGATGGACGAGGGCGAAATCTTTTACGAGGGGCAGAAGGTTCAAATCAAGGATCCGCTGATGGCGCTTAACCTGGGCATCGCCATGGTGCATCAGGAGCTGCAGCCCATCACCGAGCGCAGCGTGGCGGAAAACATCTTTGTGGGGCGCTATCCCATGAAGAAGCTGCTGGGGTTCATCCCCGTGGTCGATCATGAAAAAATGTATATCCAGACGGAGGAACTGCTCAAGCGCGTGCGCATGAGCTTTGACCCCCGTCAGAAGCTGGGCACCCTGAGCGTATCCCAGATGCAGTCGGTGGAAATTGCCAAGGCGGTGTCCAATGACTGCCATGTGCTGATCCTGGATGAGCCCACCTCCTCCCTGACGGAGCACGAGGTGGAGGCGCTGTTCCGCATCATCGACGATCTGAAGGCGGAGGGCGTAAGCATCATATACATCAGCCATAAGATGGAAGAAATCCTGCGCATCTCCGATGAGGTAACCATCATGCGTGACGGAAAATATATCGGCACCTGGCCCGCCAGGGAGCTGACCACCGATGCGATCATCACCCACATGGTGGGCCGCAAGCTGGATAACCTGTATCCGCCCCGCGAGTGCTGCGCCACCGACGAGGTGGTCTTTGAACTGCAGGACTTTACGTCCATCAACCCGCGCAGCTTCCGCGGCGCAGCCTTCCAGCTGCACAAGGGCGAGATCCTGGGCGTGGGCGGCCTGGTAGGCGCGCAGCGCACAGAGCTGATGGAGGGCATCTTTGGCATCCGCGCGCATTCGAGCGGGCGCATGCTGTACAAGGGCAGCGAGGTGACGATCAACCGCCCGCGCGACGCCATCACCAAGGGCATCGCGCTGCTGACGGAGGATCGCCGCGCCAGCGGCATCCTGGGCGTGCTCAGCATCAGCGATAACGTGTCCGTGGCCAGCCTGGATCAATACCTGAAATACCGCGTCATGCTGGATGATGAAAAGATCGAAAAGCTGGTGCAGGCCAACGTCAGCAGGCTGTCCATCAAAACGCCGTCTTCCAAGACGCAGATCCAGTCGCTTTCCGGCGGCAACCAACAGAAGGTGCTCATCGCCCGGTGGCTGGCCAACGACCCGGACGTGCTGATCCTGGACGAGCCCACGCGCGGCATCGACGTGGGCGCAAAGTATGAGATTTACTGCATCATCGCAGAGCTGGCCAGGCAGGGCAAGTCGATCATCATGATCTCCTCCGAAATGGGCGAGCTGATCGGCATGTCGGACCGCATCATGGTGATGTGCAACGGCCGCGTTACCGGCTTTGTGGAAAAGCAGGACGCCACACAGGAGAAAATCATGGCGCTGGCCACGCAATTTTCTGCAATGGAGGAAGCAATATGAAAAAGTATGGCAAACTGCTTACAAAAATCAGCCTCATCGTGCTGGCAGTCTCGCTGTTTCTGAGCCTGAGCCTGAGCGATGTGATCCGCCTCAACCCGCAGCTGGAGGGCGTATCCAAGGCACAGCTTGTTTCCACTGCGAAGAAGGCGACCGTCGATGAAAAGGTATCCGTGCTGATCCCGGCGGACGAGCTGCCCGAGGCGCCCGCCGCCACCGAGGCCACCATGGAATGGAGCCCCGAGGGATATCCCGAGCTGGATATCAACGGCGACGGCGAGCCCGACGGCTTCCTGCTGAGCTATGAGGATTTCGCCGCGCTGGGCGGGCAGTTCCTCAAGGACAAGTACGGCGCGGTCAGGCAGGTGGAGCTTGAGGGCGTCCACTATGCGCAGGGGCGCGTCAACAACAAGGGGCTGCTGTGGCAGCAGCTTCGCTTTAGCTCCAGGGCGCTGTGCGCGCTCGCCGTCGTCTATGTGCCGCTGATCGTTCTGGGCGCGGCGCTGCTGGCGGCGGGGCTGATCCTGACCGCGCTGAAGCGCAGCGAGGAGGAAGGCCTGAGCCTGGGGCAGTATCTGTGGAATCGCTTCTCCCCCCGCAAGGTGCTGCGCTTCATCAGCGACCGCGCCATCATCGTGGGCATCCTGCTGATGGCGGCGCTGGTAAGCATTTTCCGCCCCAATTTCCTCTCCGAGGCCAACTTCCGCAACCTGCTGTCCAACACCGCCGTGCGCTTTATCATCGCGCTGGGCGTGTCGGGCTGCCTGATTACCAAGGGCACCGACCTGAGCGCGGGCCGCGTGGCAGGCTTTGCCGCGTGCCTGTCGGCCATTTTCCTGCAGCGCGCGGGCGACTACTCCAACAAGTTCTATCCTGCGCTGGGCAATCTGCCCATCCCGCTGGTGCTGCTGGGCGTGCTGGCCATCTGCGCGCTGATCGGCGCGATCAACGGCACGGTCATCGCCAAGCTGAAGGTGCCGCCCTTCATCGCCACGCTGGG
>OLPR01001420.1_pt1 | contig 19644 bp, 17 predicted proteins | sample 1672761 | NCBI WGS metagenome assembly OLPR01 (sample SAMEA3136721, study PRJEB25190) | human gut metagenome | biome: human gut; feature: human-associated habitat; material: faeces | place: Austria | collected 2013 | reverse complement strand
CTGCATCGCCGTCCAGGATGCAGCGGTTGATCGGCGCGGAGCCGCGATGGCGCGGCAGGAGCGACGCGTGCACGTTCACGGTGCCACGCTTCGGAATGCTCAAAAGCTCGGCGTTTAAAATCTGGCCGAACGCCGCGGTGATCATCAGATCGATATTCAATTCCTTGAGCGCCTGCACGCCTTCGGGGGCGCGCAGCTTTTCGAACTGATATACGGTTAGACCCAGCTCCAGCGCGCGCGCCTTGACCGGACAGACGACCAGCTTGTGGCCGCGGCCGGCGGGACGATCGGGCTGAGTAAATACGCCCGCGATCGTATAGCCCGCTTCCGCGAGCGCGTTCAGCGAGGGAACCGCGAATTCCGGCGTTCCCAGAAATGCAATGCGCGTCATGTCTTGTCCTCCTTTTTGGCCTGGCGGTAGCGGTCGGACACGTCCTCGATCATCTTGTCGACATACACAATTCCGTCCAGATGATCCAGCTCGTGGCAGATGGCGACGGCGAGAAAGCCCTCGCCGGTGATTTCAATCGGCGCGCCGAAGCGGTTCTGCGCGCGCACGGTCACCTTCTGCGGGCGTTCGACCGTTCCGCATTTATCAGGCACGGACAGGCAACTCTCCACGCCCACGCGCGAGCCCTCGGTATGAACGATTTCGGGGTTGACCAGCTCGATCAGCCCGTCGCCCGCATCGATGACCACGCAACGCTTCAGCACGTCGACCTGCGGCGCGGCGAGGCCGGCGCCGTTGGCGGCATACATCGTTTCCGCCATGTCGTCCAGCAGCGTGCGCAGGCGCTTGTCAAATTTTTCCACGCGGCGCGAATGCTTCCTGAGTACCTCGTCTTCACCCAGCAATACGATCTTTCTCTTCGCCATAAATTACACCCTCACTTAAAACAGGTTCGACGGATTGACTTCCAGCTCGGCGCGCACGCCGCTTTCCGCTTCGTCCGCCAGCGCCTGCATCCGGCGCGTCGCGCCCGGCAGGTCGCCTTTGAAATACATCTTTAGAAACACCTGCCAGCGCGCCATTCCGCGCAGCAGTTTGATCGGCGCCTCGAGCGCGCGCATTTGAACGACGTCGTTTCGCGCGCCGGAGGCGTCGATCCATTCGTTCATTTCCTTTTCCGCGCGCTCCGCTGCCTTTTGCGCAAGATTTGCGTCCCGCGCACTGAACACGATTCGCGCGATCACCGTAAACGGCGGATACAGCGCCTTTCGCCGATACAGGCTTTCCTGCATATAAAACGCGCGGTAATCCTGCTCGGCGGCAAGTTTGATCGCGTAATGCTCCGGCTCGTACGTCTGAACAATCACCCTGCCGGGATCGTCCGCGCGCCCTGCCCTGCCCGCGACCTGCGTAATCAGCTGGAACGTCCGCTCCGCGCTGCGGTAATCGGGCAGGTTCAGCGTCATATCCGCCGCGACCACGCCGACCAGCGTAACCTTCGGGAAATCCAGCCCCTTCGCGATCATCTGTGTGCCGATCATCACGTTCGCCTCGCCCGATCGAAACCGCCCGAGCAGCTTTTCGTGCGCGTCCTTTTCGCGGGTAGTGTCCACGTCCACGCGCACCGTCCGCGCATCCGGGAAAAGGCGATTCACCTCTTCCTCGACCTTCTGCGTACCCGCGCCGAAATACTTGATATACCGGCTTTTGCATTCCGGGCATCGCGTCGGCGGGAGCATCTGATTGCCGCAGTAATGGCATTTCAGCAGGTTTTCGGACTGGTGATATGTCATCGCCACATCGCACTGCGCGCATTTGACCACGTATCCGCACGCGCGGCAGGATACGAATGTCGAATGTCCGCGGCGATTGATGAACAGCACCGCCTGCTTGCCCGCGTCCAGACAATCGCGCAGCGCCGCGGCGAGCTTTCCGGAGAAAATCGAATGATTGCCCCTTTCAAATTCGCCGCGCATATCGATCAGCTCGACCTCCGGCATGGGTCTTCCCATCACGCGCTCACGCAATTCGATCAATGTAAGCCGGTTTTCCGCGCGAACGCCCGGCATCGCGCGCATATAGCTTGAAATCGACGGCGTCGCGCTGCCCAGCACCAGCACGCCGCCAAGATCGTCCATTCGCTTCCACGCGATTTCGCGCGCGTCGTACCGCGGGCGCGTATCGGACTGATACGTGTGCTCATGCTCCTCGTCGATGATGATCGCACCCAGATTTTTCACCGGCGCAAACACCGCGCTGCGCGCACCGATTACAACCCGCGCTTCCCCAAATCGAATTCTGCGCCATTCGTCGTATCGCTCGCCCGCGCTCAACTGCGAATGCAGTACCGCCGCGTCGCCGCCGAAGCGCGCGTGCAGCCATGAAACCATCTGCGGCGTCAGAGCGATTTCGGGAACGAGCACAATCGCGCCCTTTCCCGTTTCCAGCGCCCTTCGGATCACGCGGATATAGACCTCGGTCTTGCCGCTGCCGGTCACGCCGTTTAGGAGAAACCTGCCGCCTCCCGAATCCAGCGCGCCGACGATCTCGTCCACCGCACGTTTCTGTCCCGGCATCAGCTCCGGATCGCGCGAACGCGATTCATCGGTCAAAAGCCGCGGCTTTCTGCGTACCTCTTCCGTTCCGACGGCAATCGCGCCCTTGCCTTCAAGCGCCTTTACCGCGGACGGAGAAAACCTCGCCGTTTCGCAATCGCCGCGCAAAAGCGTTTCCAGCGCTTCGATCTGCGCCGTCGCGCGGGGATTTGCGTTTTTGAAAATGTGTACCTGTGTTTCCGTCCAGAGCAAATGCGCCGTTCGTTTCGTGCGCGCGTGCACACGGTCGCCGCGCATCTGTGCCGGCACCATCAGCCGCAGCGCGTCCACGAGATTGCACAGGTATCGCTCGTGCATCCATTTCGCAAGCTCAATCAACTCCGGCAAAATCACCGGATAATCGCGCACCGCGCGGCGAACGGGCTTTACCCTGCCCTTCTCCAGCGCACAGCTGTCCTTCATCGAAACCACGAAGCCCTCGAGCGCGCGCGGCCCGAACGGAACCTCGACCTGCCAGCCCGCACCGATTTCCAAATCATCCGGCACGGAATACGTAAACAGCCGGTCGACCGCCTCTGCGGACAGATCGACGATCACATCGCAGTATCGCATCCGTTCTCCTTCAAAAGCATCGAAACGCAATCGAGAATCGCGTCTGCCACGCCGCGCTTGGACATCATTGGGAGCGCCTCCGCGCGATCGCGCGTCACGAGCGTTACGATGTTCGTTTCCGTGCCAAATCCCGCCCCGGGACGCGTCACATCGTTGGCGACCACGAGATCGGCGTTCTTCTTTTCAAGTTTGCGCTTTGCATTCTCGATCAGATCGTCCGTCTCCGCCGCAAACGCAACCAGAATCTGATTCGGCTTTTTCCGCCTGCCGAGCTCGCGCGCGATGTCCGTCGTCGGAACCAGCTTCAGCGTCATCTCGTCGCCGGTCTTTTTGATCTTATGTTCCGCGACGGTTTCCGGCGTAAAATCCGCGGGCGCAGCAGCCTGAATCACGACGTCCGCGCCGCCCGAATGCGAAAGCACCGCGTCGCAGAGCTGCTTCGAGCTTTCGACCTGAATCCGTTCCACGCCCTTCGGCGCATTCAGGTTCACCGGACCCGACGCCAGAATCACCTTCGCGCCCCTTTCGGCGGCGGCTTCGGCGATTGCATAGCCCATCTTGCCGGTGGATCGGTTCGTAATAAACCGGACGGGATCGATTTTCTCAACCGTCGGGCCCGCTGTGACCAGCACGGTTTTGCCCTCCAAATCGCGTTTTGCCGGCTCCAGCATTCGTTCCAGCGCGTTTACGATCTGCTCTGGCTCGCTCATTCTGCCCACGTCCGCATCCCCGCACGCGAGGAAGCCGGATTCAGGCCCGACAAAGTGAATCCCGCGTGCTGAAAGCGCATTCACATTCGCCTGCGTCGCCGGATTGCGCCACATCGCCGCGTTCATCGCGGGCGCGACCAAAACCGGTGCAGTCGCCGCGAGCAGCGTGGTGGAAACGAGCTCGTCCGCAATTCCGCACGCCATTTTCGCAAGGATATTCGCCGTTGCCGGCGCAACGACAACGGCGTCCGCCCATTTGGCGAGCGCCACGTGCTCAATTTCGAATTTGCGCTCGAACGCATCGGTATACGCGGGATTGCCGCTGAGCGTCTCGAACGTAAGCGGCGGGACGAACGAACAGGCGTGCACCGTAAGCACGACGCGCACCTCCGCGCCGCGCTTTTTCAGCCGGCTGGTCAATTCGCACGCCTTGTATGCGGCGATTCCGCCGGTGACGCACAGCACGATTTTCTTGTCCCGCAGCATATTTTTCCTTCCTTTCAATATGCGAAAACCGACTTTTCGCCTTCAAGCGGGCGGAAAATCGGATTTTGCGCATCGATTATTCCTCTTCCTTCTCCTCGTCGGGGCGGGAATAGGTGATCATTCCGCGGTTGATTTCCTCAATCGCGATCACGAGCGGCTTCGTTTCGCGGGTGTCGATCAGCGGCGGCTCCTTCGCGATCAGTTCACGCGCGCGCTTCGCGGCTTCCACAGCCAGCGTATAACGGCAATCTACCTTCTGCAGCAATTCGCTAATGGGCGGGTCGATCATCATAATGAATGTCCTCCTTGTTATGGATTCGCCTGAATTCAAGCGGGTTTATTTCTTTAAGGACGCGCTGAGCGCATCCAGAAAATCCAGATGGTTTTTCGTTTCCTGACGGCGGGCGGTAATGATCGCATAGAGCTCGTCAACTGCGATATCCAGCGCGTTCGGCACCATCGACCAATCCTGATGAATGATCACATAATGATACTTATACGCCTTTTCCACTTCGCCGGCGACATTGCCCAGACGCACTCGGATGGATTCTTCCGTCTCCGTACCGCGCCCGCGCAGACGCTTTTCGAGGTTCTCGCGGCTCGGCGGGCAGACGAAAATGCCGGTCGCGTCCGGATCCTGCTCCATCGCCTGAAGGCAGCCCTGAACGTCGATTTCGAGGATCAGGTCGTGACCCTCGTCAAGCTCCTTTGCAACGACGCTTTTGAGCGTTCCATAGCGGTTCTGATGCACATGCGCCCACTCGTAAAATGCGTTCTGGGCAACCAGCTCGTCGAACCTTTCATCGCTCACGAAATGATAGCTCACGCCGTTGACCTCGCCGGGACGCGGCGCGCGCGTCGTGCAGGACACGCTGAGCTTTACGTCGTCATGCTTCTTCAGAAGCGCCTTTACGATTTCGGACTTGCCCGCGCCCGCGGGACCGGAGACTACGAACAGCCTTCCACGCTTCGCCATTGGAATCACTTCATCCTTCCGTAATCCTTATTCAACGTTTTGCAGCTGCTCGCGCAGCTTTTCAATTTCCGCCTTCATATCCACCGCAAGCCGCGTAATCGGCACGTCCTGCGATTTCGAAGAAATGGTATTGACCTCGCGGTTCAGCTCCTGCACCAGGAAATCCAGCCGTCTGCCGATCGGCTCGGTCTTCTGGAACGTTTCGCGCAGCTGGGCAATATGGCTCGTCAGGCGCACGGTTTCCTCCGCAATCGCGCTTCGATCCACCATGATCGCAACCTCGGTCAAAAGCCGCGTTTCGTCCACGTTCTGACCGATCAGCTCCTCAATCGCCGCGCGCAGGCGATTCTGATATTCCAAAACCGTCTGCGGATAGCGCGCTTCGATTTCGCGCGTCATCCGCTCGATCGCGTCCACCTTCCGGTTCAGATCCTCCGCCATCGCCGCGCCCTCGCGCGTGCGCATCGCAATCAGCTGATCGAGCGCCGCGTTCATCGTTTCGGAAAGCAGCGCCTTCAGCGCGTCCTGATCCTCCTCCGCCTCGGTAACGATCATCACGTCCGGCATCCGCGCGATATTCATCAGCGTCCGATCGTCCTTGAGTCCCCGATCAGATACGGATTCAAGCGCGCTTGCGTATACGTCAAACAGCGCAGTATCCACCGAGACCGTCCGCGCGTCGTTTCGGAGATTGCGATAGGTCATGAATACGTCCACATGCCCGCGGGCAAGCCGCGCGCCGATTGCCCTGCGCGCGTCCTCCTCCAGAAACGCGAGATTTCTGGGCATCCGGAACGCGAGATCGAGGAAACGATGATTGACCGATTTGAGTTCCACGGTCAGCTGGCGTCCGTCGCGCTCCACAGTCGCGCGTCCATAGCCGGTCATGCTGAGCATTGCCTGCGCCTCCTGAATGATATTCCATTCTTTATTATAGCACATCTCGCGCACATTTGCATTCGTTTTTGAAAAATTTACCCGTGCAATCAGCGCAGCAGTCAATATCAGTCTCCAATAGAGCTTCAATCGAGTGCCGTTGTGCGAAGATCAATCGTCGCAGTATTTATGGCGCCTTTTTCCGAATCCCGCACGTCCTCAGCCGTTCAGGCGCCGCTGGAACTCTTCCTCGTCGATCGTTTCTACGCCGAGCGCACGCGCCTTTTCCAACTTGCTGCCGGCGGCTTCGCCATAAACGACCAGGCTCGTCTTTTTCGAGACGCTGCCCGCCGCCTTGCCGCCGTTCCGGCGAATCGCCTCCTCCGCTTCCGCGCGGGAATAATGCTCGAGTGTGCCGGTCACGACCACGGTCATTCCCTCGAACGCGCCGCCGGACGCGATTTTTTCCGGCGACTGCGGCTGAACGCCCGCTGCGAGCAGCGCGTCCACCAGTCTTGCGGATGCGGGATCGGCGAAAAACGCGCGAATGGATTCGGCGACGATTTCGCCCACGTCGTCCATTCCGGTCAGCGTCTCCGCATCCGCGGCACGCAGCGCATCGATCGTGCCGAAGCGATCGGCGAGGTCGCGCGCGGTTTTTACGCCGACGTTCGGAATGCCTATTGCATAAATAAATGCGCTGAGCTTGGGCGTTTTGCTCTTTTCAATCGCCTGAATCAGATTTTCCGCCTTCTTTTCGCCGAATCGATCGAGTCCGGCGAGCTGTTCCTTTTCAAGCGCGTAGAGCTGATCGGCTTCCTGAATCAGATTCAAATTCACCAGCTGCTCCGCGGTTTTTTCGGAAAACGTTTCGATATCCATTGCTTCGCGCCCCGCAAAATGCGAAAGGCGCATCACAATCTGCTTTTTGCAGCCGTCCCGATTCGGGCAGAACAGGTGCGCGCCGCGCTCAATCAGATTCGCGCCGCATTCCGGACAGACCGTCGGCTTTTCAATTTCGCGCTCGCCGGGCTCGAATTCGTCCACGCGACCCATGATTTCCGGAATGACCTCGTTCGAACGGCGAATCCATACCCGCGCGCCGATTTTCACGCGCTTCCTTAATATATCGGTATAATTATTCAAGGTTGCTTTGCGAACCGTCGCGCCCGCAAGCTCCACCGGCGACACGTGCGCCAGCGGCGTGAGCTTGCCGGTTCTGCCGATCTGCCACGTTACGTCCTCCAGCAGCGTGGTCACTTCCTCGGCTTCAAACTTGTATGCAATCGCCCAGCGCGGGAATTTGTCGGTATAGCCGAGCGCATCGCGCGTGGCGAAATCGCAGATTTTGATCACCGCGCCGTCGATCATATAATCCAGATCGCCGCGCGACTGTTCGATTGCGTGAACCGCTTCGATCGCGCGCTGAAGGTTCGGGCATTCAATCTCGCAATCCGAAACCGGAAAGCGATTCTCGCGCAGGAAGTCCATCATCTCTTTCTGCGTTTTGAACGCTTTGCCTTCGATATAGCCGACGTCGTAAAAGCACGCGTCGAGCCTGCGCGCGGCAGTCACCGCAGGATCGAGATTGCGAAGCGCACCCGCGGCGGCATTGCGCGGGTTTTTGAGCATTTCGGAAGCGGTTCGATTGTATTTTTCGAGCACGGACAGGCGCATATAGCCCTCGCCGTGCACCTCCATCCTGCCGGCAAACGGAATTTTCAGCGGAACGGAGCGGATCGTGCGCACCTGCGGGAGAATTTCCTCGCCGGTAATGCCGTTGCCGCGCGTCGCCGCGCCGATGAGCTCGCCGTTTTCGTAGGTCAGATTGATGGTCAGCCCATCGAATTTGTGCTCGACGACGTATGTGATTGGCGGAAGCTCGGCGTTTGCAGCCTCGCGCAGCTTTTCCGCGCGCTGCGCCCATTCCTCGAGTGCGGCGATCGACTGCGCCTTGCCCATACTCCAGAGTCGCGAAAGATGCGTATGCGGCTCGAACGCCTTCAGGATCTCGCCGCCGACGCGCCGCGTGGGCGAATCGGGCAGGCGCTCGCCGGTTTCGCGTTCGAGCGCGACCAGCTCGTCATACATCTGATCCCATTCCTTATCGGAAATCGAGGGAGCGTCGAGGGTATAGTATTCATAGGCGGTTTCGTTCAGACGATCCACCAGTTCGCGCATTCGATTCACTTTGCTTCTCCTTATCCGTTCACTTTAATGATCGGCGCAACCGCCGCAGCGAGCGTCTTTTTTACGCCGGATTCAAATTCAACGGTGATCTTCTGCCCTTCGCCTGCGCCGGTAACTTCCGCCACCCTGCCGCGCCCGAGCGATTTATGGAATACCTGATCGCCCGCATGGAACAATGACACGTTCTTCACCTGCCGCGCCTGCGAGCCGACGAAGCCCTTCTGAACGCCGGGAATGCCGAGCGCATTCCCCTTCGCGCCCGTGCCGCGCCCGGAATAATAGCCGTTTGCGCCGGAATAGCCGCGCGAATAATTGCTTTCACCGTAGCCCCTGCGCGCATTCGGCGCGGGAACGCCGTACTGCGTTCCGCGCTGCGTGCCTTCATTGATCAGCCGCGGCGGAATTTCGCTGACGAAGCGCGACATTTCATTCGCCGATCGCGAATTGAACAGCGTGCGCGTGCGCGCATGGCTCAAAATCAGCTGCTTTTTCGCACGCGTAATGCCGACATATGCAAGTCTTCGCTCCTCCTCCATGCGCGTTTCGTCCAGAAGCGCGCCGGTTACGGGGAAAATGCTTTCTTCCATGCCGGGCAGGAACACGATATTGAATTCAAGGCCCTTTGCCGAATGCAGCGTCATCATCGTAACGCTGCCGCCATGCTCGTTCATGGAATCGATATCGGCGACCAGCGCGACGTTTTCGAGAAAATCGCTGATTCCGCCCTCGGGATTCAATCGTTCAAATTCGGCGATTGCACCCTCAAGTTCCTTGATATTTTCGATGCGCGCATTGCTTTCTTCGGTCTTGTCCGCCTCAAGCGAACGCACATATCCGGTTTTGTCCAGAAGCGCGCCGAAAAATTCGCCGGGCTTCTTTTCATATAAAAGCTCGGTCAGATCGATCATCATTTCGGCAAACTCGCCGATCAGCTTTTTCGGTCGCGCGTTCAGCGGCGCATTTTCCACATCCAGCGCAGCGCTTAAAAGCGGCATTCCGTTCTCCGAAGCGTAATTCGCCAGCGCGTCGACGCTCGCGTCGCCAAGGCCCCTTTTCGGCGAATTGATGATTCTCCGGCAGGAAACGTCGTCGTCGGGATTCACCAGCGCGCGCATATACGCAATCAGATCCTTGACCTCCTTGCGTTCGTAGAACTTCTGCCCGCCGTAAACGGAATACGGAATGCCCGCGCGGACGAACGCTTCCTCCAGCACGCGCGACTGCGCGTTCGTGCGATACAATACCGCAATATCGGATGGTTTTGCGCCGCGTTTGATCAGATCGTTTGCCTTTCGCGCGACAAACGCCGCTTCCTCGCGTTCGTCCAGCGCGTGGTACAGCCCGATCTTGTCGCCCTCGCCGGAATCCGTCCATAGCGCTTTGTCCTTGCGATCGAGATTGTGGGCGATAACCTGATTCGCCGCGTCGAGGATATTGCCGGTCGAGCGGTAATTCTGCTCGAGCTTGATCACTTTCGCATCCGGAAAATCCTTTTCGAAATCCAGAATATTGCGCACGTCCGCGCCGCGCCAGCCGTAAATGGACTGATCGTCATCGCCGACGACGCAGAGATTGCGCTTTTCGCCGGTGAGCACGCGGATCAGCTCGTACTGCGCGGCGTTCGTATCCTGATATTCGTCGACCAATATATAATCGAACCGGCGCTGATAGTATTCGCGCACCGGCTCCACCTGCACGAGCAGTTCGAGCGTTTTCAGAAGCAGATCGTCGAAATCCAGCGCGTTATTGCTCTTCAGCGCCTTTTCATACAGCGCATACGCCTTTGCAATCTGCTGGCTGCGGTAATCCCCGCCCGCGTCCTTCAGCCATTCCTCCGGCGAAAGCATCCGGTTTTTCGCATCCGAAATCGCCGCTTTGATCAGCTTCGGCGGAAAATCCTTGTCATTCAGATTCAATTCCTTCAGCGCGGACCTAACCACCTGCATCCGGTCGTCCTCGTCGTAAATCGCAAACTGGCGCTTATAGCCGAGCTTTTCAATATCGCGGCGCAGGATTCGCGCGCAGCAGGCGTGGAACGTCGAAACCCAGACCTCGCTTCCATCCTCGCCGGAAAGCGCTTCGATGCGCTCGCTCATTTCGCGCGCCGCCTTATTGGTAAACGTGATCGCCAGAATCTTCCATGCGGGCACGCCCTTTTCGATCAGGTGCGCCACGCGATACGTCAGCACGCGCGTTTTGCCGCTGCCCGCGCCGGCAAGAACGAGCAGCGGCCCTTCCGTGGTCAGAACAGCTTCCCGCTGCTGCGGATTCAGCGTTTTCAGGTCAATCATTCGCCTTTTCCTCCGCACGCAGGCGTTCGAGCACGCGCGCATAGCCGTCCGCGCCGTAATTCAGCGCGCGGTTCACGCGGCCGATCGTCGCCGTACTCACGCCGGTTTTCTGAACGATCTCGGTATACGTCGCCTTTTCCGAAAGCATCTGCGCGACCTCCAGCCGCTGAGAAAGATCCTGCACCTCGCGAATCGTAAACAGATCCTCGAACAGGCGATAGCATTCCTCTTCGTTTTGAAGGCTCAAAAAGGCGTGCGCCAGAATGTCCGTCTGAGGATTCTTGAGTCTGGAATCAAACATGGCTGTCCTCCGCTTTACTACAATAATATGGTTCTATTATACATCAGCGCTCCGCGCTCGTCAAGATTGACGCGTGCGGCGGCGGTGTGCTATAATGAAGCGCAAGGCGAGGCGATACTTATGGAACGAAATCAGGCGGAACAGGCGCTGTTTTACGCGATGACGATCGGCGAACGGCTCCTGATCAACGGCGCGGAGGTCAGCCGCGTCGAGGACACAATCCGGCGCATCGGCATGGCGTACGGCGCGGAGCGCGTGGACGTATTCTCGATTACGTCCAGCATCGTAACGACCCTGTATTACGGCGGCTGCGCGTCGGTAACGCAGACGCGGCGCGTATCCGGCTCGTCCAACGATTTCGACGCGATCGATTCCCTGAATCAGCTCTCGCGCACGATCTGCAAAACGCGCCCATCGCCCGAATGGATCGATTCGGAGCTTCGCGCAATCAGCGAGCGGAAGCACTATTCGCCCGCGGCGATGATCGTCATTTACATAGTGACCTCGGCGGCGTTTACCCTGTTTTTTGGCGGCGACGGAATGGATATGCTCACCTCCGCCGCAATCGCCGTACTGCTCCGGCTGTTTGAAACGGCGCTCAAACCTGTCTCGATCAATCGGCTGTTTACGCAGATTCTGTTCGGCTTTGCCGGCGGTCTGGCGGCGAACCTGTGCGTGCTGGCGGCGTTCGGGCATCATACGGATCTGATTTCCATCGGCAATATCATGTTGTTCGTTCCGGGCATCGCGTTTACAAATTCGCTGCGCGACCTGTTTTCCGGCGAAACGATCACGGGGCTGATTCGATTCTTCGAATCGCTTCTGCTGGCGATCCTGCTCGCGCTCGGATTTGCGCTGGCAAACCTGATGTTTTAAGGGGGCGACGATATGATCATTCAGCTGCTCGCGGCGCTGGTCGGCTCGCTCGGATTCGCCGCACTTTTCAATCTTCACGGAAAAAAGCTGATCGTGTCTGCACTCGGCGGACTGGGCGCGTGGGCGGTTTACCTCGCGCTGAATTCGGTTTTGACAAACTCAAACCTTTCGGCACTGATCACCTGCGCGCTGATTACGCTGCATTCCGAATTTCTCGCCCGAAAAATGCGCGCGCCGGCGATCATATTCATGGTCGTCGCCACGATTCCGCTGATTCCCGGCGCAGGTCTTTACCGCACCGCGGGCGCGCTGATGACGGGCAACTGGCAGGGCGTCGCCGAAAACGGATTGCCGACGCTGCTGTTCGCCGCCAGCATGTCCGCCGGCATCGCGCTGGTTTCGCTTCTGTTCAGGATTTTCGCAAGGCGCCATTGATTGGCGGCTTATGTTATTTTTTCTTTTGCTTATTGACTTCTTAGGGATTTGCCTGTATAATCCTGTTCCGAAACATGCGTTGCAATACATCTGTTATTCGCAGATTTGAACATTGAAGGAGAAGGAAAATGCTGAAGATTGAACATTTGACGAAGGTCTACGGCGATAAGAAGGCGGTTGACGATCTGAGCCTTACAATCGAATCCGGCGAAATTTACGGCTTCATCGGTCACAACGGCGCGGGCAAGACCACGACGCTGAAATCTGTGGCGGGCATCCTCAAGTTCGACGAGGGCGAAATCGAAATCGGCGGCGTATCGGTAAAGAAAAACCCGCTGAAGTGCAAGGAGTCGCTCGCTTACATTCCGGACAATCCCGATCTCTACGAATTCATGACGGGCATTCAGTTTCTGAATTTCATCGCGGACGTATTCAAGGTCGATTCTGACGCGCGCGCGGAGCGGATTCGCAAATACGCCGATCTTTTCGAGCTGACGAACGACCTCGCGCAGCCGATTGCGACGTATTCGCACGGCATGAAGCAGAAGCTGGCGATCATTTCGGCGTGGATTCACGCCCCGAAGCTGATTCTGATGGACGAGCCGTTCGTAGGTCTCGACCCGAAGGCTTCGCACATCCTGAAGGGCATGATGCGCGAGCTTTGCGATCAGGGCGGCGCAATCTTTTTCTCGACGCACGTTCTGGAGGTTGCCGAAAAGCTTTGCGACAAGGTCGCAATCATCAAGGGCGGCAAGCTGATTCGCTCCGGCACGATGGAAGACGTGCGCGGCGACGACAGCCTCGAGGAAGTTTTCCTCGAACTGGAGGGAGAAGAATGCTGAAGGCGCTGGTCAAAAAGCAGCTGATGGAGATTTTTCGAATGTATCTGTATGATACGAAGAAGAATCGCAGCCGCTCCCGGGGAAGAATCCTGTTTTCATTCATACTGTTTGGATTTCTGATGGTCGGCGTGCTCGGCGGCGTGTTCGCGGGCCTGTCGATCGCGATCTGCGCGCCGCTGAACAGCGCGGGCATGGGCTGGATGTACTTTATGCTGATCGGCGTTCTTTCCGTGTTCCTGGGCGCGTTCGGCAGCGTATTCAACACCTACTCCGGCCTGTACCTGTCCAAGGACAACGACCTGCTGTTGTCGCTGCCCATTCCCACCGGCTGCATCATCGCATCCCGGCTGCTGAGCGTCTACCTTATGGGGCTGATGTATTCCGGCGTTGTGGTAATCCCCGCCGTCGGCGTGTATTTCATAACCGCGCACCCCGGAATATCCGGCATAACCGCCGTTATAATGGCCGTTATGGTGACTGTTCTCGTGCTTATACTGTCGTGCATACTCGGCTGGGTCGTTGCAAAAATCGCAGTTAAATTAAAAAACAAGAGCATTATAACAGTTATAGTTTCAATAGCGTTTCTCGGCGGCTACTACTATGTCTACTTCAGAGCGAATGAGATAATCACCGGCATCGTTGCGACCAGCGCGGCTGTTGCCGCAAAGGTGCGCACGTCCGCCTATCCGCTCTATATTTTCGGCAAGGCGTTCGCGGGCGATGTTCTGCCGACAATTATAATTTCGCTCATCATTCTCGCTCTTCTCGCCGCGACATGGCTCATAATGTCGCGCACATTCTTAAAACTCGTCACGAGCAGCGGAAAGACCGCAAAGACAGTCTACAAAGAGAAGACGGTCAAACAGCAGGGCACCGACCGTGCGCTTCTGCGCCGCGAGATAAACCACTTCCTCTCGAGCCCGTCTTATATGCTCAACTGCTCGCTCGGGGCGCTGTTTATGATAGCCGTCGCTGTTTTCTCGCTGATAAAAAGCGACTGGTTTATCGGCGTTGTCACCCGAATGGATGAGGATTTGCTGGAATATGCCCCGACCTTCGCGTGCTTACTTTTATGCCTGCTCTCTTCTATGAATATACTCACCGCGCCCGCGATATCCCTCGAGGGCAAGAGCCTCTGGATAGCCCGCTCGCTCCCCGTCACCTCGTGGCAGATTCTCAGAGCGAAGCTGAAGCTCCATATGCTCTTCACCGCCGTCCCCGCACTGATATGCAGCATATGCTTCTGTATTGCCCTCAAGCCGGAGCTTCTCACGGCGGTGGTCATGATTATACTGCCGCAGATATTCACGCTTCTGTGCGCCGTTTCGGGGCTCAGAGTGAACATCAGGATGCCTAATCTCACCTGGAGCAGTGAGAGCGGAGCGGTCAAGCAGAGTCTCGGCATCATGCTCGCGATGTGCCTCGGCTGGGCGTATATCATCGTGCTCGTCGCGGTATATCTGTTCGCGGTGCAGGTGCTGCCGAATGTGTTCGCGCTGATGATCGCGACGGCGGTCATAGCAATAATAACCGCGATATCATTTGCAAGGCTCAAGCGCAAGGGCGTAAAGAGATTTGAGACACTGTAAGCAAAATTAAATATCAGCAGCCGTGGTTCGTTGAGAATCACGGCTGTTGTTTTTTGCGATAAATTAAAATATTGAAGTAAATAAATATAACAAACTACGCCGACAGCGCACAAAAAATTATCTGACATTCAGCGACTTGAGTTATCGCGGCTTCGTATCGGCTGCGCCGATATCGGACAGCCGCAAGGGCTGTCCCTACAATTTGCGCTGCAATTTCCGGGTAAAAACGCGGTTCGAAATAAAAAAAGCGGCAGGCAAGCACAAAACCTGTCTGCCGCAATTTTATTTAATTATTTCTCAAGATTAGCCTTGAGGGTGTTGAGCTCGTCGCTCAGAGCCTTGGGAAGTCTGTCGCCGAACTTAGCGTAGAACTCCTCGATGCCCTTTGCCTCATCCTCCCAAAGGGAGTTGTCAACACTCAGGATTTCCTTGAGCTGATCCTCGCTGACCTCGTCCTCGATGCCCTCAAGGTTGATGTCCTCAGCCTTGGGTACGAAGCCGATAGCAGTCTCCTCTGCGTCGACCTTGCCCTCGCAGCGCTTGATGATCCACTCAAGCACGCGCATGTTGTCGCCGAAGCCGGGCCACAGGAAGTTGCCGTCGTCGTCCTTACGGAACCAGTTGACGTTGAAGATCTTCGGAGCCTTATCCTTGTCGAGGCCTGCGCCGATGTCAATCCAGTGCTGCCAGTAATCAGCCATGTTGTAGCCGCAGAACGGAAGCATAGCCATGGGATCGCGGCGGACAACGCCGACTGCGCCGGCTGCTGCTGCGGTGGTCTCGGAAGCCATTATCGAGCCGACGAACACGCCGTGATTCCAGCTTCTTGACTGATAGACCAGCGGAGCGAGCTTAGCTCTTCTGCCGCCGAAGACGATAGCGGAGATCGGAACGCCTGCCGGATTCTCAAACTCGGAGCTGATGCACGGGCAGTTGACAGCGGGAGCGGTGAAGCGGCTGTTCGGATGAGCGCCCTTTTCCTCGCTCGTCTTGCCGTTCCACGGTCTGCCCTGCCAGTCGATGGCGTTCTCGGGTGGATTCTTGTCGAGACCTTCCCACCAGACGGTGTTGTTGTCAAGGTTAAGCGCAACGTTTGTGAAAATGGTATTCTTTCTTGTCGCGGCAAGCGCGTTGGGATTGGACTTCTCGTTCGTGCCGGGAGCAACGCCGAAGAAACCGTTCTCGGGGTTGATAGCATAAAGTCTGCCGTCGGGACCCTTTCTGATCCAGGAGATATCGTCGCCGACGCACCAGATCTTGTAGCCCTTGTTTCTGTATCCCTCGGGCGGGATAAGCATGGCAAGGTTGGTCTTGCCGCAGGCGGACGGGAATGCCGCGCAGATATATTTGACTTCGCCCTTCGGATTCTCGAGGCCGAGGATAAGCATATGCTCAGCCTGCCAGCTCTCTTTCCAGCCCTGATAAGAGGCTATACGAAGAGCAAAGCACTTCTTGCCGAGGAGGACGTTTCCGCCGTAAGCGGAGTTGACGGAGATGATGGTGTTATCCTGCGGGAACTGGCAGATATAACGCTTCTCGGGGTCGATGTCGCAGCTGCAGTGCAGTCCGCGAACCCAGTCGTTGCTGTCGCCCAGAGTATCCATAACCTTCTTGCCGATTCTCGTCATGATAGCCATGTTGAGAACGACATAGATGGAGTCAGTCAGCTCAACGCCGATCTTCGAGAACGGAGAGCCGACAGGGCCCATCGAATAAGGGATAATATACATTGTTCTGCCCTTATAGCTGTCTCTGGCTATATCATAGAGCATCTTATAAGCCTCAGCGGGATCCATCCAGTTGTTGGTCGGACCTGCCTGATCCGCGCTCTCGGCGCAGATGAATGTGCGGTTCTCAACACGCGCAACATCGTTGGGCTTGGTTCTGTGAAGCAGGCATCCGGGGAGGAGATCCTCGTTGAGCTTGGTCATCTCGCCGGTCTCGCATGCCTTGGCGCGCAGAGCGTCAAGCTGCTCCTCGCTGCCGTCGATCCACATGACTTCGTCGGGAGATACAAGAGCTATCTTCTCTTCGATCCAGTCGATCACTGTCTTGTTCTGTGTCAAATGTTTCATGATATTTGACTCCTTTCGTCTAATCTATTAAGAAAGGTACCATCTTTACCCAGTATGTATTATACCCCAATAAACTCGGTTTTTCAATGACGAAACTGTTAACTTTCAGACCTTTTTTGATAAAAATTTATCAATTTCATCAATAGGCATCGAAGCTCGTGCATTGAGGGTCAGCGGAGCGATGTTTCCAGCCTTGAATTCATAGTAGCCCTGGGCGCCGACCATTGCCGCATTGTCGCCGCAAAGCGACAGCTCGGGCATGAACAGCGACCATGAATGAGCCTTGCAGATATCGGTCATCTCCGCTCTCAGACGCGAGTTTGCGGACACGCCGCCCGCCAGGACTATCTTGTCGAAACCGAAGTTCAGTGCCGCTTTTTCGGTGTTTTCGCGCAGGCATCTTACGACCGCCTCGATATACGACGCGCCGAGATCGGGCACGCTTATCTCCTCGCCCTTTTGCTTTGCGTTGTGGATAATATTGACGGCAGCAGTCTTGAGTCCTGAAAAACTGAAATCATATTCGCTCCCGTCAACATGCGGACGCGGGAGCTTGTAGCTCTTCGGGTCGCCGTCCTTGGACACCCTGTCGAGGTTCACGCCGCCTGGATAATCGAGCCCCATGGCGCGCGCCGCCTTGTCCATCGCCTCGCCTGCCGCGTCGTCGCGCGTTCTGCCGATGATATGAAAATCCGTGTAGTCGCGCACCTCGATTATGTGGCTGTGACCGCCTGAGACGACGAGCGCGAGAAACGGCGGTTCAAGGTCGGGGTGAGTTATATAGTTCGCCGCAATATGCGAGCGCAGATGATGCACGGGCACGAGCGGTTTGTTCGCGGAAAACGCGAGTCCCTTTGCAAAATTCACGCCGACTAACAGCGCGCCGATAAGCCCGGGTGCATAGGTCACGGCTATAGCGTCAACATCGCCGACATTCATCTCCGCCCTGTCGAGCGCCTCGCCGACAACGCCGGATATCGCCTCCGCATGGCGCCTTGACGCTATCTCCGGCACGACTCCGCCGTAGAGTATATGTTCCTTTACCTGCGACGCTATGACGCTTGAAATAACGCGTCTGCCGTCCTCGACGACCGCCGCAGCGGTCTCGTCGCAGGAGGATTCGATTGCAAGTATCTTCATTTCGCTCACCCTCATCTGTCAAAAAACTTTGTCATTATCTCCGCATCCTCGCGCGGATCGGAATAAAAATTCTTTCTTGTTCCGACTTCTTTGAAGCCGCGTTTTTTATAGAGCGCCTTCGCCGGGGCGTTTGAAGCCCTGACCTCGAGCGTTATCAGCACGCAGCCGCGTTTTATTGCGCCGCGCTCCGCCTCTTCGAGCAGCTTTTCCGCTATCCCGCGGCGGCGGAATTTTTCGGACACGGCGACATTGGTTATATACGCCTCGCCCACTATCTCCTGCACGCCGATATATCCGGCGACGCATCCGTCGGCAACCGCGCAGAGAAAATGAGCCTGATCGTTATCAAGCTCTTCCCGAAGCGACTTCTCGCTCCACGGATGCGAAAAACATTCGCGCTCGAGCGACACGACGCCGCCTATATATTCTTCCGTCATCGGGACCGTTTCAACTTCAAAAATACCGATCAGCTCCCGCTCTTTATCTTTTCGTAAAGCTCCGGCAGCGCGCCGTTTATCTTCTTCGCACACTCGCGGTAAACTTCGATATCGCATCCGTAGGGGTCGTCAACTCCGCCGGCGAGCACATAGAGTCTCTCGTCGGGAATCATGCGGTTGAGCATCTCATACTGCTCATCGGTCATGCAGACTATCAGGTCTGCCTTGCGCGCGATGCTGCGGGTCAGCATACGTGATTTATGCTCCGAGATATCGACTCCGTATTCGAGGGCGACCGCCTGCGCGTTGTCGCTCGCGGGGCGTCCGTCAAAGGTCGCAAGTCCCGCGCTCGAGCAGTCTATACCGCTCTCCCCTTTTTCTTCGAGCAGTTTTTTGAACATCCCCTCCGCCATCGGACTGCGGCAGATGTTGCCCGTGCAAACAAAAACCAGATTCATGTTTCCTCCGTTTTATCAGCCTTTCGCGTCATACCATGTGCGCCCGGAATGGACATCCGCAGTGAGAGCCACGGAGAGCTTGACCGCATTCTCCATTTCCTCTTTGAGCAAGGCGCTCACGCGCTCTTTTTCGTTCTCCGGCGCTTCGACTATCAGCTCATCGTGCACCTGCATTATCAGCTTCGCCGCCAGATTCTCGCGTTCAAGGCGTTCGTAAACTCTTATCATCGCTATCTTGATTATATCCGCCGCCGTGCCCTGAATGGGCATATTGCGCGCCACGCGCTCGCCGAACGCGCGGGTGTTGGCGTTCGATGCGGTGAGCTCCGGCAGATATCTGCGCCGCGCAAACATCGTCTCGGCGTAGCCGTCTTTCTTCGCCTTTTCGACCACGTCGTGCATATATTTGTCAACGCCTGAATAGTGCCTGAGATAGCCTTTTATATACTCATCCGCCTCGCTGCGGCTGACTCCGATATCTTTGGCGAGCGAGAACGCGCCGATGCCGTATACTATGCCGAAATTGACCGCTTTCGCGCGGCTTCTCATTATCGGAGTGACAAGCTGCGGCGGCATATCAAAGACCTCGGACGCGGTCACAGTGTGGATGTCAGTGTTGTCGTTGAACGCCTTTATCATGTTTCGGTCGCCCGAAATATGGGCGAGAACGCGAAGCTCAATCTGCGAATAGTCCGCGTCAACGAGCACATATCCGTCCCGCGCGACGAAGAATTTCCGCATCTCGCGCCCGAGCGGAGAGCGCACGGGGATATTCTGAAGATTCGGCTCTGTGCTGCTGATACGCCCTGTTGCTGTAATCGTCTGATTAAAGGTACTGTGGATTC
>OLPR01001419.1_pt1 | contig 19664 bp, 17 predicted proteins | sample 1672761 | NCBI WGS metagenome assembly OLPR01 (sample SAMEA3136721, study PRJEB25190) | human gut metagenome | biome: human gut; feature: human-associated habitat; material: faeces | place: Austria | collected 2013 | reverse complement strand
CTCGGCCAGCTCGCGCGTGGTCATAAAGCGCTCGCCCGGCGCGCCGAACACGCCCGCCAGAATATCGGCGCGCAGCGATTCCAGCGCGCGGCAGGGCTGCGCGTTCGTTTCGGCCACGGCGGTCACGTCCCCTCTTTTCTTCATCACGGACACAATATTACACGCATTTTGCCGCCGCGTCAATACAAACGGCAAAGAAAGGCTGATACATAGCACGTAATGTTACAGCGTGAATCAGAAATCGACAAATCGCGCAGTTCAAAATCCGCGCTGCTTTTCACGGGAAATTTAAGCGTGACAAATTTCACATTCTCTGCTATAATAAGTGAGAAAAAATCCGAGGAGGGTTTACGACGATGCAGACATATCATGTGGACGGACACGCGGACAGCCTGCTGCCCGAGGGACGGAACTGGAAGCTGGTCTGGGCGGACGAATTTGACGGCACGGAGCTTGACCGCAGCAAGTGGGACTACCGGCTGCACATGATGGGCAAGCGCCATATCACCTGGGACGACGAGGGCGTCAAGCTGGACGGCCAGTCGCACGCGGTGTTCTCAATCTACGAAAAGAACGGCGAAATCTGCTCGAGCCAGCTGCAAACCGGCTATAACTATTTCGACGCGCCGCCGCAGGACGCGGACTGCTGGGACGGCGGACTGCACTGGCCGCTCGGCTCGTTCAGGCAGGCCAAGTATCTCAAGCGCTACGGCTATTTCGAGTGCCGCTGCCGTCTCCAGAAGAAGCCTGGCTGGTGGAGCGCGTTCTGGCTCCAGTCCCCGACGATCGGCTGCTGCCCGGACGCGGGCGTCGCGGGCGTCGAAGTGGACGTCATGGAGAGCTTCAAGCCCGGCAACGTCATCAATCATTGCAACCATTCGGGCGGCTACGGCCCGGATCATCTCGGTCAGGCGGCCGGTCACGGCGCCGACCTGGACGTGAACGAATGGCATACCTTCGGCGTGCTCTGGACGAGCGAGGGCTACAGCTACTATATCGACGGCGAGCTGGACGGCTTCATCGCCGGGCCTGTATCGCACACGCCGCAGTTCATCCTCATCTCGACCGAGGTCAACGGCTATCGCTGGAAACAACGTTCAGCCACGGACGAGGCCCGCGCCGCCGTCGGCGATACGTTCGTCGTGGACCATGTGCGCGTGTTCGACTGGGAATAACGCCGCAGCGCGCCCACGCTCCCTCCGGCGCTCCACAATGAGGAAGCGTCGCTCTGAACAATCCGCATAATAAAGAACCTCCCGCCCCTGCAAAACGCATGGGAACGGGAGGTTTTATCATAGCTCGTCAGGCAGCCTTGCGCGCGGGCAGGGCGACGTGCAGGATCACGCCGATCACCAGACCCACCGCCGCCGGGCACACCCAGCCCAGCCCCAGATCGGAGAAAGGCAGCCAGCTGCCCACGCTGATCAGCGCGCTGATGGCTTTCACCTTGTGCAGGCCGTAGGGCAGCGCCTTGAGCAGATCGAATATCGCCGCGACCAGCGTGAAGGCGGTCACGCTCACGAACACGCGGCGGTCATACTTGAACAGCGGGCCGAAGAGCGAGAGCAGGATCAGCGTGATGGCCAGCGGGTAGAGGAACATCAGCACCGGCAGCGACCAGGCGATGATCGCGCTCAGTCCCATCGTCGAAATCAGGAAGGAGAGCACGCTGAAGCCGATCGCCCAGGCCTTGTAGCTCGGGCCGTGCGGGAAGATCTCGCAGAACATCTCGCCGCAGCTGGTCACAAGGCCGACCGCCGTCTTGAGGCAGGCCAGCGTCACGATCACGGCCAGCACAACGCCGCCCGCGCTCTTGAAATAGTGCGTCGCGATCAGATTGAGCGCCGCGCCGCCATCCACAGAAAGCTCATACACCGCGTGGCTCTGCGCGCCCACAACCGCCAGCATGACATAGATGACCGCCATGATCAGGCAGCCGAAGATGCCCGAACGCACCGTATTGCCCGCAATGTGCGCCGGCTCGGTCACGCCCAAGCCGCGGATGGTCGTAATGACCACGATGCCGAAAGCCAGGCTGGCCAGCGCATCCATGGTGTTATAGCCGTCGATAAAGCCGGCGAAGAACGCGCCCCTGGCATAGGTGGGCTGCGGCTCGACCGTCGCAACCGCGCCCATGGGCTTCACCAGCGCCGTGACGATGAGCAGACCCAGCGCCACCAGGAAAAGCGGCGTGAGCAGCCGACCCACCCAGGTAAGGATCTTGCCCGGACGCAGCGAGAACCACAATACCGCCGCGAAGAACAGAAGCGAGAACACCCAGATCACCCAGCCCGTCGAGGACGAACCGGTCAGCATCGGCGCGATGCCCACGGAGAACGACGTGGACGCGCAGCGCGGGATCGCGAAGAACGGCCCAATCGTCAGATACAGCGCGCAGGTGAAAAACAGAGCGTAGCCGTGTCCGACGCGGCTGCTCATCTGCATCAGGCCGTCGCTGCGGCTCATGCCCATCGCGGCCACGCCCAGAAGCGGTATACCCACGCCCGTGATCAGAAAGCCGATCACCGCCGGCCAGACGTTCGCGCCGGCACACTGACCCATAAACACCGGAAAGATCAGATTGCCCGCGCCGAAAAACAGTCCGAAAAGCATGCTGCCCACGGCGAAGGTTTCGGAAAGATTCAGTCTCTTCTTCATGCATTCATCCCTCATATCTTTTGCATCTCATTCACCCGCGCGTCCAGCGACGAATTTTTCCGCGCGCATCCTGCAACGATACAAAAAATTATACCATCATCCCGCCTGAATTGCAATATTTATTTGCGTCAGATTCATAAAAATGTTTGATTCATGGCGATGATCTTCCACTTTTCCGCATATCGATGCAGCCGGAGAAATCGCGCCGACATGGCGGCGCATAAAATAAACACATTTTCTTCTTGGCAAAGCGCCTCCGCCGCGTATAATCCCATATGGGATTATGTACTGAAAGGATGAACGTCATGAACGCGCGCCTGTTTGCGCGGCTGACCGAGATCAATCAATCGGTCATACGCTTCCGCGGCCTGTATTCGCTCTGGTCGAGCGCGCACGGCATCAGCTACAATGAAATGCTCCTGCTCTACGCGCTCAGGGAGAAGGGCTATTGCACGCAGAAATCGCTCTGCGAAAGCTATCGCCTGCCCCGCCAGACCATGAACAACGTCATCGCCTCGCTGAGAAAACGCGGCCTGCTCGCGATCGACGATTCTCTGAGCCAGGGGCGGGAAAAGGCCTTCGTGCTGACGGAAACGGGCCGCGCAAAGGCGCAGCCATTGATCGACGCGCTGGAGCTGTTCGAAACGCGCGCCGCGGCGCTTGCGGGCGAGGAAACGCTCGCGGCACTGACGGATCAGATGGAAATCTACAATCGCGCGCTGGAGCAGGCGCTCGCCGAAAGCGAAGGGGCGGCGGCGGGCGGCACGCAAACATCATGAAAGGACGAATCGGATATGGATTCATCTCAGCTCTTCGGCAGCGAGCGCATCGGACGCGTGCTGCTCAAAATGGCGCCGCCGGTCATGCTGGCACAGGTGATTCAGGCGCTTTACAACATTGTGGACAGTCTGTTCGTCGGGCGATATGCAGAAAGCGGCCTGACCGCGCTGTCGATCATCTATCCGCTCCAGCTGCTCATGATCGCGCTGGCCGTGGGCGCGGGCGTGGGCATCAACACCGTCATGCCGGCGCGGCTGGGCACGGGACAGGCGCCGGGGCCGTTATTCACGACGTCATCGTCTATGGCCGGATCGTGTGCGTGTTCAGCTTCGGTCTGTTCCTCGAGAGCGTATGGACGAAGGTTCTGCAAGCCGGCGGCGACATGAAAACGCCCATGGTCGCGCAGATTCTGGGCGCGATCACCAACATCATATTCGATCCGCTGCTGATATTCGGCCTGTTCGGTCTGCCGGAGATGGGCATTGCCGGGGCGGCCGCGGCAACGGTCGCCGGGCAGATTGTGGCGGCGCTTGTGGTCATGAAAAAGGGACTGCGCCGCCCGCCCGTGCTCAGCAAATACGCCGCGCATATCAGGACGATCTTCCGGCTCGGTCTGCCCAATATGCTGATGCAGTCGGCCTACACGTTCTATATATTCGGCCTGAACCTGATCCTGTCCGGCTTTTCTGATCAGGCCGTCACGGCGCTGGGGCTATACTACAAGTGGCAGACGTTCTTCTTTATCCCGCTGGGGGCCATGCAGACCTGCATCGTGCCCATTATCAGCTATAACTACGCCGCCCACCGCATAGACCGCTGCCGCCAGACGCTCGCCGCCGCGCTGCGCTTCGGCCTGATCCTGATGGCGGTGGGCACGCTGTGCTTCGAGCTGATCCCCGCCCCGATGCTGCGCGTATTCACGTCCGACGAGCGCGTCGTCGCCATCGGCGCGCACGGCTTCCGCTTCATCGGCGTGAGCTTCCTCGGCATGGCGGCCTCGCTGATCTTTCCGGTGTTCTTTCAGGCGCTGGGCTTCGGGTTCAAAAGCTCGCTATTGACGATCGTCCGCACGGTGTGTCTGTTCGTGCCGCTGGGCTGGCTGTTTTCGCGCTTCGGGCTTGAGTGGTTCTGGCTGACCTTCCCCGTCACGGAGGCGATCACCGCGCTGGTGGGGTTCGTCTTTTACCGGCAGTTTCTCGCAAATCCGTATCGATAGGACGCGTTTTTCGCGCAGACGGGCGCCGCTTCCTCATTGGGAGCAGCGCCCGTTTTATTATTCGACTTTTTCGGCGTCTCCCTCGCCGCTCTGCGCGTCCGCGGCGGTGAAGTCCTGCGCCTTAACGCCCGTGTAGCGCTGGAACGCCCGCCTGAACGAATAGTCCGTATCGTAGCCGACGCGATCGGCCACCTCCGCGACGCTCGCGCCGCCCGCCAGCAGCACCTTGGCCCGCTCCATGCGCCTTTGCGTCAGATAGGCGTAGAACGTCATGCCCGTCGCGGCCTTAACGCACTTGTTGACCGTGTTGGCGCTCATGGAAAACGCCTCGCTGATGGCCTGCATGGACATCTCATGATCGGCATAGTGCGCATCGATATAGCCTGCCACGCTTCCGCCGGCATTTTCCGCTTCAGCGGCCCCGCCGTCCTCGCCGCGGCCGCTGGAAATCAGATGGGACACGCCCTCCCAGAACGCCTCGGCGTTTTCCTGCTGATAGGCGCGCGTCACGTCCCCCAGCGCCTCGTTCCCCTCCGCGCCGTTCTCGCCCAGCGCGCGGTTGAAGTCCTTCAGCAGCGTCCCCATCAGGCGGTCGTAATCGCGGCTTTGCAGCTTTCCGCTCTCAAGGCGGCGTTCGTTCTCGCGGCGCAGCTCGGTGCAGATACCCATGGCCACCTGCCTTTTTCCCTTGAGCAGCGCGTCGATCAGCTGAAGCTCCCACTCGATGGGCAGATAGTAGCGCGTCCGGCTCAGGCCCGCGATGCGCTGGCAGCGCTCCCGCGCCATCTGATAGGACAGGCTGACGCCCACAAGCCCCCTGATCGGATTGCCCGCATAGACGGCGTAATCGCCCCCGAGCCGCTCGCGAAGCTCCTGAAGCGAAACGCGCCGCAGATCCGTCTCGTCGCGGCCGAGCATGAGAATCGCCAGCTCGCCGTACAGCGTGGCCGTCATTTCGCATCTCATTTTGCGTTCCTGAAAGAAGCGCTCCAGCATCATCCGGCTCTCGCCGCGCTGTTCGGCACTCAAACGCCCCTGCTCGACGCACAGTATGACCTGACAGCAATCCTCCCCGCCGATTTCCAGCCCCGCCGCGCGCAGCATCCCTTCATCTTGCGTAAAATAGCCGTTGAGCAGTTCGTGCAGCAGCGCCACCCGCCTTTCCCGATGATAGCGGTCGGTAATCGCGTCAATATGCGCCTCAATGGCCTTGTAGTCGTCCGTGCCGCGGCGTATGCTCGCGCTCTGAATCCCCGCGTGCGCCATCAGCTTCATCACGGGCCGGTAGAACAGCATGGCCAGCGCCCACGCCACGCCCAGGCACAGCGCCGCCATCATGCTGAAGCGGCCCAGCGGGCTGAGCGCGTCGCCAGAATAGCGCACGACGACCGTCTGCTCGTCTATGAAAAACTCATATTCCCAGTCGATATAGCTCGATTCCCGCCGGTCTGTGCGGATTTTCCCGCCCATCCGGCAGTCGCCCGCCTCCATGAGCACGTCTCCATCCTCCGCGTGAAAAATGCGCACGCCGATCACGCCCGCGTTCATCATCTGAAGGAGCTTCTTCTCGAGCTTTGTCCCGTTTATGACGCTGCATATGTAGGCGCGGGGCGCATTCAGCCTCTCGATGGGAATACAGGCCAGCACGCCGCCCCTCGGCGCGCCCGTTTCAATCGAGAAGGGTCTGTTCTGCGCGGCGATCGCCTGAAGCAGCGGCTCCCGCGCCTCCGCCGCAATCCCCAGCGCGCCGAAATACGAGGACACGTCCGCCCAGATTCCGCTGCCGATGCAGACGTCCTGATAGGGAAAAACGACGAAGCGCTTCGTCATAACGTCGCTCTGCGCGGTGTAGAACAGGAAGTCGCCGGCGATCTGGCTGCGGCGGTGATGGTCGAACGCCTCCGCGAACACATCCGAGCCGGACGCGATCTTCTGCACCCATTCCATATCCAGCAGCCGGCTGGCCAGCATCGTTTCCTCCTGACAGATTTCCTCCACATAGCCGTAAATATCCGCGACGACGGTCATGTTCTCTGCCAGCAGCGCCTGCCGCTCCTTTTTGATGTCGCCCTGCCAGACATACATGAAAATGCCCAGCATGATGCCGGCCACGGCGATAAACGCCGTCAAAAAGATCAGCCAGAACGTGCGGCTCTTAATATACTCTCTCATCGCGGCCTCCCTTTAACAAGCCCACGAAAGCCGTGGCTCTCCCCGAGGGAAAAGCACGGCTTTCGCGGCTGAAATCAGCGTGTGTAGGGGGTGTTTATCGTCAGTTTGCGCCCACCGCCGCCACATAGCGATCGCGGCGCGCCTGCATGATCTCCAGATAGTCGGTCAGGCCCAGGCTCTCCAGCTCCTCCAGGTAGGCCGGCAGATCGTTGATCGAGCGGTTGCCCAGCACCAGATCGGTGAGCAGCTCCTTCATGTAGGTGGTCAGGACGTTCTCGATTTCGCCGATCTTTTCCATTTCTTCAGTGGTGGGCAGAGCCAGCTTGAGCGACAGATCGCCGTAGGTTTCCCGGGTGCTGTTCGCGCCGCCTTCGTCCTGGAACCAGATGATGTACTCATCCTTGAGCTTGTGGTAGTCGTCGCGGATCTCGCGCTTGAACACCTGATAGCCGGTGTTGATCGTGGGGAACGCGATCATGCCGACGGTGTTGAACAGGCAGGTTCCCTCCCACGTCACGGGATGCACCTTGGGATCATACAGCGTATGCGGGATGCCGTTCTCATCGTATTCGAAGGAAATTCCCTCGAGACCCTGCTTGTCCAGCAGCGCGTATTCGTCGGTGTAGATGTAGTCGAACAGATCGACGACCGCCTCGAGATCCTTGCAGGAGGAGGTGACCATGTAGTGGCAGTAGGTGCCGAACAGCGGATCGACCGTGGAATAGGCCTTGCCGTCGTCATTGACCAGCATGACCGGCGCATAGACGGCGTTGGGATCGGCACTGATGGTGGGCTCAAAGGCCGCCCAGCTCGCATAGTGGAAGGCCAGCGCCGCCTTGTTGTCGGCGATCAGCTGAGTGGTCATGCCCTCGCCCAGCGCGGTGGTGTCGTAAATGCCGGCCTCGTAGAGCTTGTTCATGTAGGCGATGTAATCCGCAAATTCCGGCTTATACAGGCTATTATAAACCTTTCCCGTCTCAGTGTCCACATCGCAGAGCAGCATGGTGGACAGGCCGAAGCTGCGAGCAATGCCGTTGGCGAAACCATTGATGCCGATGGCTGCAATCTCATCCGCCGCGCTGTTCTCGTTCGCATCGGCCTTCTGGATGGCGATCAGCGCGTCCAGCAGCTCGTCGCGGGTCATCTGCTTCTTATATTCAATGCCGGCCTTCTCCAGCCAGTCGGCGCGGATCAGCGTGGTGTAGCTGTTGCCCATAAAGTCCATGGGGGAGCCGTCCTCCTCCACATAGGTGGCGGCGTTCAGATAGGAGAACCAGTATACGCCGCCGTCGGGCGCGGTGTTGGCCGCCAGCACGCCGGGGGTGTGATCTTCATAGAACTTGAAGATGCTGCCGTCCTCGTCGTACTGATCGACGATCTCCTTGACATTGACCAGCAGGCCATTTTCGGCCCAGCCGAGGATTTCGCTCTCGGTAATGCCAATCCATGCGTCGGCGATTATGTCGGGCACGTCAACCTGCGCGGCCATGCGGGTCTTGACCGCCGTGGCGATGGACGCGTCGTCCACCAGCTCGTATTCGATCTCGATGCCCATGTCGGCCAGCTTCTTTTCGAACGCCTGATAGCACAGGTTCTCGCCGCGCTTGTCCAGCGGCCAGTCGGAATTGAACTTGGCCCGGCAGATGACGGACAGCTTGCGCATCTCCGGCTTATCCTCGGCCAGCGCCGCACCGCCGACCGCCGTGAGCGCCAGCAGGACGGCCAGCAGCAGGGTCATGAGTCTCTTCGTTCTCTCCATGGTTCAAACCTCCACCTTTCTTATTTTATACAAGCGCTCGACGGCGCTTCGTATACCCTCTTCAGCCTTTCAGAGAGCCGAGCATAACGCCCTTGACGAAATGCTTCTGGAACATCGGATAGACCATGATGATGGGCAGCGTCACCACGACGATCATGGAATACTTGAGTTGGCGCGCGGACATGGCCTTGGCGGTCATCGCCTCCATCATCTCCTGCGTCATGTTCTGCTCCATCATCTTGCTCAGATCGACCGACTGCTCGACCAGCACCTTTTGCAGATACAGCTGCACCGGCTGGATCGCGGGGTTGGGCTGATAGAGCTTCGCGCCGAACCACGAATTCCATATGCCCACGATCGTATAGATCGATATGACCGCCAGCACCGGCTTGGCCAGCGGCAGATAGATCTTCGAGAGCGCCTGCATATTGCCCGCGCCGTCGATATAGGCGGCCTCGGCCAGCTCGTGCGGAATTGATTGCAGATAGGTCTTGCAGAGTATGATGTTCCATATGCCGTACGCGCCGGGCAGTATGGTCGCCCAGGGGGTGTTGTACAGGCCGAGCTTCGTAATCAGTATAAACGAGGGAATCATGCCGCCCGAAAAGTACATCGGGATCAGCAGGAAGATCACGCACGCCTTGCGCCCCTTCAGGTTGGGCCGTGTGAGCGGATAGGCCACGAGCAGCGTCGTGGCGAGCATCAGCACGAGGCCGGCGATCACATAAAGCACCGAATTGCGCACCGACAGCCAGAAATCCATTTCCCGCAGGATGATCTGATAGCTGCCCAGATAGAAGCCCGAGGGCCAGAACGTCACGCCCGAGCCGGCCGCCACCACCGGATCGCTGATCGACATGATGATGACATACCACATGGGATAAATCGTGATAAAGCACGCGCCCGCCGAGAGGATGAGCACAATCACGTCAAACAGCGTCAGGCGCTTCAGCTTTTTCCTTTGCATCCGTATCATCCTTTCCTCACCACAGAGAGAAGTCAGTCAGCCTGCGGGACACCCAGTTGGCCGCGTACACCAATATGAAGCTCATGACGCTCAGGATCAGGCCGCTGGCCGTGCCATAGCTGTACTTCGCGCCCAGCAGGGATTCGCGGTAGACATAGGTGCCGATGACGTCCGCCGTGGAATAGACCGCCGAATTGTACAGCAGCAGCACCATGTCCGTATTGGACGAGAGCATACCGCCCACGGCGAAGATCAGCTGAATGACGATCAGCGGCAGCATGAAGGGCAGCGTCACAAACCATATCTTTTGCAGCCGCGTCGCGCCGTCGATCTCGGCCGATTCATACAGCGCCGGATCGATCGCCGTGATTGAGGACAGATACAGTATGCTGCTCCAGCCGAAGTTCTTCCAGACGTTGGTCAGCGTGTACACCCAGGGGAACGCGCCGGCGTTGGCGTTGAGCGACTTAACCTGAAAGCCCATGCCGTTGATCATGCGCGTGATGATGCCGTCGTTGGCGATAAAGCTGATGACCATGCCGGCCACGACCACGGACGAAATGAAATTGGGCATATAGCTGACGGTCTGCGTGAACTTCTTAAAGGGAGAAAACGGAATCTCATTGACCGTAATTGCGAACACGATCGGCACCCAGAAGCCCATCGCCAGATTCATCAGGTTCAGCACCAGCGTGTTGCGCAGTATGCGCGTGAAATAGTAGGAATTGATGAACTTCGAAAAGTGCTTCAGCCCCACCCACTTCACGCCCGCGCCCAGGAAGGGCTTTCCGGCGCTGTAATCCTGAAAGGAAATGATCAGCCCGAACATCGGCAGATAGGAAAAAATGAAAATCAGTATGAACGGCACGAGCATCATCAGGTAATAATCAATGTTGTCCCGCACGTCCCTCTTCAGGATTGAGGGCATTCCCTGCCCGCCCTGGGACTTGGATCGACTCACGAGCTGTTCCTCCCGTCTAATGGTTTATTAACGCCTTGCAACGCTTACAGTCACAATATATCGAATCAGCCATCGAATGTCAACAAACCATTTCCTCATCTATGCACACTTTTCGCATCAGAATCATGATTTTGCCGCATTTCCGACTCTTTTTCGCATCTTTGCGCGTGTTACGGAAATTGTTCATTTACGTTATGACAATCGTTCTTCAGAATACCTTGCGCATGAGCGCCGCGCTGTGCTATGATTAGTGCGTAAACAAAAGGCGCCTTTTCCCGAATGTATCCCGCAAAGCGCCCGTTATAAAGGAGGAGATTTCATGCCCGTCGCCCGCGTCGAACGCTACCACGGAGAGCCGGCCATCATGATCGACGGCAAGCCCTATCCCCCGATGACCATCACCGTGCCCATCAAAAATCCCGCCTATCTGAAGGATCTGGGCGAGGCCGGTCTGAAGATCTACTATATTGAAGCGTCCACCACCTGGAACAACCCCGGCATGAAGGCGCCCAACGTGCCCTTTGAGCGCGGCGATCACAAATGTCCCCTCAACGGCCTTGATCAGACCATCCGCGATCTGGATATGCTCATGAGCGCCGTGCCGGACGCGTACGTCATGCTGCGGCTCAACGTCTCCCCGCCCACCGACTGGGTCAACGCCCATCCCGAGGAAATGCTGACCTATTCGGACGGCTCACACCGCAAGGTCATCTGCACGTCGGTCGGCCGCGGCGAGGTGCTGGACGGCATGCACTCGCTCTGCTCCGAGCTTTGGCGGCGCGACGCGGATCAGGCGCTCGCCGAGTATTTCGACGCGCTGGAAAAAACGCCGCATTTCGACCGCGTAATCGGCTTTTTCCTGTGCGCGGGCGGCACGTCCGAATGGTATTACCCCCAGCCGCTCGAAACCGAGGACGGCGCATACGGCGATTTTTCCGAGCCGTTCCGAAAGGAGTTCGAGCAGTTTCTGCGCAATAAGTACGGCACGGAGGAGGAGCTGCGCCGCGTCTGGAAGCGGCCCGAGGCAACCTTCGCCCATCCGCTGATCCCCACAATCGAGGAGCGCGCCTACGTCGCCGCAGCCGACGAGAAGATCGTCAAGGCGCTGCGCGAATGGGAAACCATGGGGCGCGTCATCGGGCTGAAGCTGGACATGAACGCGCGCGAGGAAACCAACGTCGGCGTGTTCCTGAATGCGAACGGCTACGCGCACGTCGCCGATTTCTATACCGCATGGCACCGCGCCACCGCCAACACCATCATCCATTTCGGCCATACGCTGAAGAAGCGCTTCCCCGATCTGCTGGTGGGCGCGTTTTACGGCTCCTATGGCTGCACGAGCTATTTCGACGGCTCGACCTGCTCCGGCACGCCGGCGATCCTCGACAGCGGCGTGATCGACTTTCTCGCCGCGCCCGGCGTGTACAACAACCGCGAGCCGGGCGGCATCGTCGCGCAGCGCGAAATGCAGGATTCCTTCCGCCTGCGCAACATGATCTATATCTGCGAGGACGATTCCCGCACGCACCGCGCCAAGCCCTGGGTACAGCGCGACGCCATGGCGCTCTACACCGTAAAGGATTCCATCACCACGCTCAAGCGCGATTTCGCCCGCGATCTGTGCGAGGACATCAGCGGCTGGTGGTTCGACATGGGCGGCGACTGGTACGACGATCCCGACATTCTCGCGCTGTTCAGGCGCCAGCAGGAGGTCGCGCGCTTCGCCTATTCGCTCGACCGCGCCAAGAAGAACGACATCGCGCTGATCTATGACGCGGAGAGCGTGCATTACGTCTCCCAGAGCACCACGCAGCTGGTGACCGACTTTTACCGCACCTCCGATCTGGGGCGCATCGGCGCGCCGGTTGACTACTACTTCCACAACGACATGGCGCGCGGCGATATGCCCGATTACAAGCTCTATCTGATGCTCAATCAGTACTACCTGACCGACGAGGAGCGCGAGGCGATCTTCGAAAAGGCGCGCCGCAATCACGCCGTCGTCGTCTGGCTGTACGCGCCCGGCTTCATCAACCCGAACGCGCCGCGCGTCATGGACAAGGCCAACATCGAAAGAACCGTCGGTATGCGCGTGCGCGAAATCGACGAAACCTTCTTCCCGCATTTCCGCGTGGAGCCGGACAGTCATCCCTGCCTCAGGCGCGCCTCGGCCACGCGCCGCTACGGCGTAATCGACCGCGACGTTCACAGCAACATCTGGATTTCGCCGAGCGTTCTGCCGCCGGTCTACGCCAATCCGGGCTTTGAAATCGACGATCCCGACGCGATCATACTGGGGCGCTACTGCCACAACGGGCGCGCCGCCCTGGCCATGACCGAGAAGAACGGCTTTGCCAGCGTCTACTGCGCCTCTCAGGTCATGCGCAGCGATCTCATCGCCTCGCTGGCCGAATGGGCGGGCTGCCATCTGTTCCTGCACGGCGACGACGCGCTCTATGCCAACGAGAACTTCGTCTGCGTCCACGCCAAAGACGACGGCGCGCGCACGGTTTACTTCAAGCGCCCGTGCTCGCCGTTCGAGGTATACGAAAAGCGTTTCTATGGCCATAATGTCGATCATATCGACGTGGACATGCGCCTGGGCGAAACGAAAATGTGGTGCCTGACGGGCGAGTGCTGACAAAAAAGCGGCGGACAAAGCCATCATGGGCCTTGTCCGCCGCTGTCTTATGCTGTTTTTATGCTCACTTGAGCGCCAGTCCGTCGTGGAACGCCTGTCCGGCGATTTCGCCCAGCGCCACATAGGTATTGTTGAAGGGATCGAACGTGATCGGTCGCGCCCTGGCCACGTCCACATGACCGTTTTCGTCCAGAACGCGCTCGTCCACGCTGACGTTGACGATCTCGCCCACCAGACGGCCGGTTTCGGGATCAAAGCTCTTCAGCCGGCACTCCACGGCAACGGAAAGCTCCTCGATCAGCGGCGCGTCCACGAATTCCGATTTGACGGCGTGAAAGCCCGCCTTGCCGAATTTATCCTTCTCTGTGTTGCCCGAGGCCAGCCCCACATAATCGCAGGCCGCCGCATACGCCGCCTCGCCCATGCTGACGGTGAACGCGCCGCGCGCGAGAATGTTCTTCGTCGTCTTGTGGCTCGCGCTGATGCACATACTCAGCTCCTTATCGTCGCTGATGCCGCCCCAGGCCGCGTTCATGGCGTCCGGCGCGCCGTCCGAACCGTAGGTTGCAATGATGAACACCGGCTGCGGATAGGTATAGGGCTTCGCACCCAGGTTCTTTCTCATGCTGATTTCCCTCCCTGCATGGTTTCCGCCTTTATTATAGCCCAGTTTCCGGCCCGCTTCAAGCGCGCGCCGCAAAATTTTCGCCGTGCAGCATCGCGCCCAGCGCGTCGGCCTGCTCGCTTTCCGGACAGCCGTTTGCGCGCCTGTAGGCCAGCCCCCAGTCAAACAGCGCGGCCAGCACCGGGCGCAGGCTCTCGCCCAGATCGGTCAGCGCATATTCCACGCGCGGCGGCACCTCGGCATAGGCCGTGCGCGTCAGCAGTCCGTCGGCCTCCATATCGCGCAAGTTGGCCGTGAGCACCTTCTGTGAGATGCCGGCAAGCGATCTGCGCAGCTCGCCGAAGCGCTTCGTCCCCATGAGCAGATCGCGCAGTATCAGCGCCTTCCAGCGATTGGAAATGAGCGCCAGCGTCGTCTCCACCGGGCAGGCCGGCAAATCCGTGCGTTCCATCATTCGTCCTCCTTGCAGGCGATTTTTCCCCTTAGCGCCCGTTTGATACCATCAGTATGACGCGCCGCGCCGAAAGCGTCAAGTTAATTGTATGTTGCGCGCCTTTCTCCTAAAAAGACGAAAACCGCCGCCGCGCAAAAGAGTATCCTCCCGGAAACCGTTCAATCGTTACCCGCCGGTGACTGCGGCACAAAAAAGTGCGTACTTTACGCTCCGGCGGCGCGGCGCTATACTGTATCTGTCGCCGGGAGAAAAAGCGGCAAGAGAATCACCCACCCCAAGGAGGAACATCATCATGAAAATCGCAGTTGTTTGCGCCAACGGCAAGGCCGGAAGCCTGATTGTCAGGGAGGCCGCCGCGCGCGGTCTGGACGTAACCGCCGTCGTTCGCGGCGAAAATCGCAGCGCGGCTAAAAACGCGCTCATTCGGGATCTGTTCGAGCTGACGTGCGCCGATCTCGCGCCCTTCGACGTGATCGTGGACGCGTTCGGCGCGTGGACGGTCGATACAATCGGCGGCATCCCCGCGGCGGTACGTCATCTGTGCGGCCTTGTCGAGGGCACGGACAAGCGGCTGATCGTGGTCGGCGGCGCGGGCAGTCTGTACGTTAATCCCGCTCACACCGCCTGCGTGGCCGACGGCCCCGATTTTCCGGACGCGTTCAAGCCGCTGGCCGCCGCGCACGACGAAGCGCTCGCCTTCCTGCGCACGCAGAAGAACGTAAAGTGGACATACGTCAGCCCCGCCGCTGATTTCCGCGCCGACGGCGAGCGCACCGGCCGCTACATTCCCGGCGGCGAGGAGCTTGTGCTCAACGACCGGGGCAAAAGCGTGCTGAGCTATGCCGATTACGCCATCGCACTGGTCGATGAAATCATGGCCGGCCGTCACATCGGCGAACGCATCAGCGCTGCGGGCGTGTAACTTCCTCTGCGGAAAACCGCCGCGGACGCACATCCGTCAGCTTACATCCAAAGAAAAACATCGCCGCCCCTTCGAACGGACGCGTTCGGAAGGAGCGGCGTTATTTTTACTTTGCCATGGAGCCGGTCAGCGCCTCGCCCATGCGGTAGAGCAGCCGAGCGCCCTCGTCCTTGAGCGGCTCGGGCAAACCGCGCGCGGCGTTGTGCGCCTCGAACGTAAAGCTGTGCTCATAGCCGATCTCGTCCAGTGCGCGCATCACGTCCGCCCAGTCGATCGAGCCGTAGAAGGGCGGTATGTGATCGTCGCCGTGCGTGCGGTTGTCGTGGATGTGCAGCGCCTTCAGCCGCCTGCCGCCGATCCGGCGAATGTCGTCCGCGGGATTGATCGTATCGTCCGCGCGGCCCAGGAGGTTATACTGCGCGATGTGGCAGTGGCCGGTATCGCAGCACACGCCGGCCAGCGGATCGTCCAGCGCGTCGGCCAGCGCAATGGCGTAATCGACGGGATTTTTCATCTCGCCGTTCACCGCGCCGCCGTTGAACAGATTCTCGATGGCAATGCCCACGCCGCAGCGGTGCGCGTGCTCGAGCATCCGCGTGAAAAACGCCCGGTCAAACTCGAATTTCGACAGCGCCGAGCCGTATTGCGCCGGATTGTTCACATGATGAAACACCATCCACGGAACCCCCAGCATCTTGCAGGCCTCGAACGCCCGCGCGCAGGCCGTCTCATACAGATTAAGATCGCTCTTCAGATTCTGCTCGGGACAGGGCGCGTGCGCCTGATTGAAGCGCGCGCCGTGCCGCTCGGCCGTTTCGCGCGCGGAATCAATCCACGCGCGCCAGTCCTCCGACCAGAACGGGCAATCCGGAACCGCCGCCCAGTCGAGAAAGTTGAAATCCAGAAAACGGAAGCCCGCCGCGATGTGCCGCTCGATCTGCGCGTTCAGCGTCGCGCCGTCGGGCTTGAAAAACAGATGGATCGATGTGGAAATGGGATAGCTCATAAGACCGTCCTCCCTGCGAAGCGATGATGTCCGCTTCTATTATAGCGCATCCCCGCGAAAAGACAAGCCGTTTTTTACAAATCGCGCTCTTCACCAGCATCGAAACCTCCAGCGTCCGCCGCCATGCCTCGCAAAAAACCGGCGCGCAATGCGCCTTTTCAAGCGTTCTGCGCGCCGGTTCAGGTCATATCGGCTCAGACCTGCGTGTTCTCGCCGGAAAGAATATCCACGCCGCGCTCGTCGATCAGATACCACGTCCCGTTCTTCTGCACAGCCGCCAGACCGTCGTTAAAGCGCATGGCCTTTTCATAGACCGGCTGGAGCGCGACCGCGCCGTTTTCGTCCGCGTAGCCCCACAGGCCGTCCCTCATCACGCGGCTGTACGCAGCGCGGTTGAACTCGCTGAACACGTTGTCCCAGTATTCATCGCTCAGCTCGCTGCCGCTCTTGTCGATCAGCCGGTAAAGCCCGTCCCGCTTGACCCACGCGCGGCCATCGACAAACCCGGAAGCCACCTCGTAGGCAAAGGGCAACGCCGTCTCGCCCTGCGCGTCGATATAGCCGTACAGGCCGTTCAGGCTCACCGCCGCCAGACCCTCCGAATAGAACGCGCCGTACTCATACTGCGGCGCGACGATCACATGACCCTGCGCGTCGATAAAGCCCCAGACCTTGCCGCTGCGCACGGCGGCGCGCCCCTCCGAAAAGCCATAGGCGCGCTCCCACTGCGGCGCGACGACCATATTCCCGCTCTTATCGATAAAGCCGACCGCCCCGCCGTCCGCGGCATAGGCCAGCCCCTCGCTGAAATAACCGGCGTTCGTCCAGCGCTTCTCGTAGGCGTAGCTGCCGTCGGACGCGATGAAGCCGTACGCGCCGTCAACCTGCACCGTGGCCAGCCCGTCGTGAAAGTCGGTCGCCGCCGTGCTGACCGGCTGAAAAATCACAGCGCCGGTCATGTCGATATAGCCGTAATGATGATCGGCCGTGCCGACGCGCGCAAGGCCCTCGATAAACGGATCGGCCAGCGCCCAGGCCGGATCGATGACCACGCTGCCCGCGCGATCGATATAGCCCCACAGGCCCTGCTCGTTCTGAAAGGCGGCATAGCCCTCGGAAAACGGCCCCATCGCCTGCGCCGCACGGAAGTCGCCCTCCGCGCAGGCCGCAGGCACCAGCAGCATCAGCGCCGCCAGAATCGCCGCAAATTTCTTCATATTCTCCATCCTCCCGTCGTCGCCAGAAGCGGTCTTTCTACTTATTATTATAGCGCGCCCCGTGTAAACGCCGCGCCCGCGATTGCGTGAAGGATTGCGGAAAATGCGGGAGGCGCTCTCCATGCCTCCCGCATTTCGTCATGAGATCGTCAGATTTCGTAGCCCGCCGCACGCAGCTCCTCCGCCAGCTGCCGCCGCTCCTCCGCGTCAAAGCGCTTGCCCGGATAGGCGACATGACCCGCGTCGAAGCCCTTGAGCGTCAGCGCTTCCTTGATGGCCGGTATGCAGCCGTGCCTGAGCAGCACCGTCACGATCCGGTTGATGCCGAACTGAATCAAGCGCGCCTTCCGGAACTCGCCGGCCATGAACGCGGCGTACAGGTCGCAATAGCGGCGCGTCATCAGATTATAGGCAGGCACAGCGCGAAACGATATGCGAGGTTACAAAATGGAGCGAAACGGCTACAAGTATCAGGACGCCGGCGAGCGCCTGAAGAAGCTCATCGAAACGATGGACGACGGCGACAAGCTGCCGAACAGGAAGATCCTGTCGGAGCAACTCGGCATTGCGCGGACGACGCTCGAGCACTCGATCGCCGAGCTGATCGCCAGCGGCTATCTCTCCAGCCGCGGCGGCAGCGGCACCTATGTCCGCAAGGCCGGCATTGAGGAAAACGCCGTCCTGCAAGAGCTGAACGCGCTCAAATTCAGCACGTCGCACTTTAATAAAAAGACCTGGGCCATACTGTGCAGCTCGATCCTGGGCGACATCTATCCCTACATCATTCGCGCGGTGCAGGACGTGGCTGCCCGGCATGGCATAAACGTCATCGTGTGCAGCACGGACAACGACACGGCCACCGAGCAAAGCTGCCTGATCAAACTGGTGCGGGACGGCGTATCGGGCATCATCATCATTCCCGCGACGCACGGCGACATCAATCCGCTCTTCTACCGCCGCCTGCAAAAGACGGGGGTCAAGCTGATCAGCTGCTATCGCCCGCTGGTGGGTTTCCTCACGCCCGGCGTGTATTGCAATTCGTTCGAGAGCGGCTATGTCGCCACAAAGTTCCTGCTCGACCGCGGCTGCAAGAAAATCGCGTATTTCAGCGCGCCCATCTATCAGACCGCCTACGACCGCTATCAGGGCTTCATGATGGCGCTGGCCTCGAGCGGCGTCGCGCAGGACAGCCACGCCGTCTTTATGGATTCCTTCACCTACGATCTGGCGCAGTGCTACCGCACGATCCTGCCCTCATTCGATCAGTACGGCATCCCCGACGGAATCTTCGCTTTCAACGACCGGCTGGCGCAGCTGGTCTATCAGGCGCTCGAGATCCGCCACCTCCGCCCCGGACGGGACGTCAAGGTGATCGGCTGCGACAGCAACAATCTCTGTTCCGAGCTGGATCCGCGCCTGACCTCCATAGAGTTGCCCGTCTACGAGGCCGGCCGCCGCGCCGCCGAAATGCTCTGGCAGTACGTCAACGACGAAGCCGTACCGACCAGCCACGTCTTTTGCGAAAGCTGCAAGGTCATCGAGCGCGCAAGTACCTGACCCGCCCGCCGTATACGAAAACAGCGCCCCGTCCGCATGATTTTTGCGGGCAGGGCGCTGCTTTGCAACGCGCGTCAGATATTTTTTCAGATTTTCGTTCATTTATAAATTCTCTTCAAAAATAGTTACACAAAGTGTCCCTAAAAAAATGAGTTTGCCTATTGCGCATAGACACCCTCATAGATAGTAACGGCGCTGATTATCAAAAGATTTTCAAACCTGCTTTATATGCCTGTTTAGCTTCGTTCAGCGACATTTTATTAAAGCCGCCCCTATAATCTGGATTGTGAAGTTGTACGCCATCATCAACCCAATGGCATTTAGAGCACTCTTGAAAAGTGTTATCAGGCTTTTCTCCAAACGTTTTTTGCCCACAGCACGGGCACTCATATTTTTTCATTATTTTTATTAATTTTCTTTTAATGCCCATTTTTGACACTCCTTTTAGTCTATTCCACTCATCAAGGGTTCCGAAATAGGCTCTCTGATGTTATTATACATCAAAATAATCAGGGTACCAAGTCTCTTTTGCCAAATCACAAGATATAGACAAAAAAAGATGCGAAAACCACAATACTTAGTAGTTTTCGCATCTTGAAACTAAAGACCTATTTTGATACGAAATGCACACCTTGTCACCTTTCCGTTAAAATATTTAGAAATCGTTAAATGGCGCACACCGTATTTGCAGAAGATGCTGCATACTTCTAATCCAGACATTCCGAATCA
>OLPR01001418.1_pt1 | contig 19680 bp, 19 predicted proteins | sample 1672761 | NCBI WGS metagenome assembly OLPR01 (sample SAMEA3136721, study PRJEB25190) | human gut metagenome | biome: human gut; feature: human-associated habitat; material: faeces | place: Austria | collected 2013 | reverse complement strand
AGATGGAATACGTCACCGCAGCGAAGGCGATGGGCATTCGCGAGGTCAAGATCGTGTTCAAGCACATCCTGCCCAACGTGATTTCCCTGCTGCTGGTGAGCATGACGCTGGACTTTGCCACCTGCATGCTGACCGAATCCACGCTGTCCTACCTGGGCTTCGGCATTCCGCTGCCCACGCCTACCTGGGGCAACCTGCTCACCGGCGCCAACAACTCCATCGTCATTCAGCAGTACTGGTGGCGCTGGGTGTTCCCGGCGGCAATCTTCGGCCTGTGCACCGTGTGCATCAATCTGATGGGCGACGGTCTGCGCGACGCCGTGGATCCCAAGTCCAACGAACGCTGAGGAGGTGCGCAGAATGTCTTTGTTGGAAGTCAAGGATTTGAAAACGTATTTCCACACCCGGCGCGGCATCATCAAGGCCGTCAACGGCGTGAGCTATTCCGTGGACGCCGGTCGTACGCTGGGCATTGTGGGTGAATCCGGCTCCGGTAAGAGCGTTTCCGCCATGAGTATTCTGAATCTGGTGGATTCCAACGGCTGGATCGAAGGCGGAGAAATCCTCTTCGACGGCACGGATATGACCAAGCTCAGCCGCACGGAAATGTACAAAATGCGCGGCAACGCCATTTCCGTTATTTTCCAGGAGCCCATGACCAGCCTGAACCCGGTGTTCACCATCGAACGCCAGGTTTCCGAACCCTTCATCATCCATCAGGGAATGAGCAAGAAGGAAGCGGCGAAAAAGTCGGTGGAAATGCTGGCGGACGTGAAGATTCCCAATCCGGAAACCGTGGCCAAGCAGTATCCCCATCAGCTTTCCGGCGGTATGCGCCAGAGGGTCATGATCGCGATGGCGCTGGCCTGCCGGCCCAAAATCCTCATCGCCGACGAACCCACCACGGCCCTGGACGTGACCATTCAGGCGCAGATTCTGCGGCTGATGAACAACCTGAAGAAGGAAAAGGGCACTGCCATTCTGTTCATCACCCATGACCTGGGTGTAATCAACCAGATGGCGGACGACGTGGCGGTGATGTACTGCGGCCAGGTGGTGGAAATGTCCCCGGCCCGCACCATCTTCGACCAGAGCATCAGCCCCTTCCTGCATCCCTACACCGAGGGCCTGCTTCGTTCCATTCCCCGGCTGGATACGGAAGTGCACACCCGGCTGGAGGTCATCCCCGGCTCCGTGCCCCATCCCGCCGAGCTGCCCGTGGGCTGCAAATTCGCGCCCCGCTGCAAATATGCCACGGAGAAATGCCGCACGGAAGAGCCTCAGCTGGTGCAGGTTTCTGAAAATCAGCAGGTGCGGTGCTTCTACCCCCGGAAGGAGGAGCGTAAGTGAATTACGAAAATGCAAAGCCGCTGCTCCGAATCACCAATCTGAAGCAGTATTTCCCCCTGAAGCGCGGCCTTTCCGTAAAGGCCAACGACGGCATCACCCTGGATATTTACGAGGGCGAGGTTTTCGGTCTGGTGGGCGAATCCGGCTGCGGCAAGTCCACCCTGGGCCGCACGATTCTGCAGCTGTATAAGCAGACCGACGGCCGCACCATGTATTACGGCAGCAACCTTTTGGACATGGCGCCGCGTTACGCCTTCCAGACGGTGCGCAAGCTGGAAAAGTACAAGGCGCACATGCTCTCCTCCGCAGAAAAGGCGGAAAAAGAGGAACAGGCCTATCAGGCCATGTCCGAAAAGGAGAAGATTCACGCCAAGAACCAGCGGGACCACGTGCTGAAAGAAGCCAAGGACGCGCTTTTGAACGTGACCATGCTGGTGGGCGGCTTGATTGTGGCGGAAGACCTTACGCCGGTGAAGACGGCGTATCTGGCGCTGTACAACGCGGCGGCCAAGCTGCGGGACGAAAAGAACCTGCGGGCCCGCTATCAGCTGGACAAGGACAGCCGCGCCTATCAGAAGAAGGACACCGCCAAGGTGGACGCCAAGCTGGCCCAGTGCGACGAGAGCATCAAGGCCGCTCAGGCGGAGCTGGATCAGCGCAAGCAGGCGGTGGCGCAGCTGCACGAGCAGTATAAAAACCACGCCGATTACGACAAGTATCAGTGCAATTACGACGAGGGCGTGGACCTGGCTCGACTGGTTTACAACGAGATCCGCATGCTCAGAAGCGATCTGCAGCTGATCTTCCAGGATCCCTATTCCTCGCTGAATCCCCGCATGACGGTGGGCCAGACCATTTCCGAGGGCATGGTGGCGCACAATCTTCTGAAGAAGAACGACGCCCGCACCCAGGAAGAGGTGCTGAAGGTGATGGACAGCTGCGGCCTGGCGCCGTACTTCCTGCACCGGTATCCCCATCAGTTCTCCGGCGGCCAGCGCCAGCGCATCGGTATCGCCCGAAGCCTGGCCGTGCAGCCCCGGTTCGTGGTGTGCGACGAGGCCGTATCCGCCCTGGACGTGTCCATTCAGTCTCAGATTATCAACCTTCTGTACGATCTGAAGGAACAGCGGAACCTGACCTATATGTTCATCACCCACGATCTGTCGGTGGTAAAGTACATTTCCGACCGCATCGGCGTGATGTACCTGGGCAATATGGTGGAACTGGCTTATTCCGAGGACATCTTCAAAAAGCCCGTGCACCCCTACACCCAGGCGCTGATTTCCGCCATTCCCACCACGGATCCGGATCAGGACAAGGAATTGCCCATTCTGGAGGGCGACATCCCCAGCCCCATCAATCCCCCCAAGGGCTGCAAGTTCCACACCCGGTGCCGCTATTGCACGGAAATTTGCGAACATGCGGTGCCCGACTGGGTTGAAGTGGAAAAGAACCACTTCGTGGCCTGCCATCATCCGCTGCTATGATCCTGTTTCAGCGGAAATATGACCGGGCGCGGGCCTTCCAGAAGGAACAGCGGAAACAACGGGAAGGCAAAAACGCCGGCAGAGACGACGTGGAAATGGCCGACCTGCTGGAAAAGGGCGATACCTTCGCGCTGATCCTCTCGGCGCTTCTGACCATTGTGCCGGTGGCGCTGGTGGTGTTGGCGGTGTTGGCCGCGGCGGGATATTTCTTCATCGTTCGATAAGCGCAAAAGCGCAGTATTCACGAAAGTGGGTGCTGCGCTTGATTCTTTTTCGGGGATATTGTATGATATAAGTAACAAAAGCATGCTGGGGGAGACCATGGAGAAGGTGAAACGAAAATTGGGGGACGCGCGGCCCAACCGGCGGGAGATTTTTTCGGTGCCCAACGGCCTGAGCTTCCTGCGGCTGTGCCTGATTCCCTGGATTCTGTATTGTTACAATCAATTGGAGGCCACGAGACTGGCCGCGGGACTGTTTGCCCTTTCGGCGATGCTGGACGTGGCGGATGGCGCCATCGCCCGCCGAAGCCGGCGCACTACCCGGCTGGGGCGAATTTTGGATCCGGTGGCGGGAAAGCTGACCCAGGCAGCGCTGCTGGTGAGCCTTGCGCCGGAATATAAGTGGACCTTTGGTCTGGCGGTGCTGTTCGCCGTGCGGGAAATTGTGGCGGCGGTGCTGCGGCGGGTGAGCCTGACGGAAGGGGAGACCCCGGTGGGCAACCGCTGGTATGCCCGGGCCGCCAGTGTGCTGATTTCCCTGGCCATGCTGGGGCTGCTGTTTTTTGAAGAAATGCCCGAATGGACGGCCAACCTGCTGCTGGGGGGCTGCGCCCTGGCCATTGTGGGCTCCTGCGGGCTGATCTGCCGGGATTACGCCCGCACCCTGAAGGGGAAGATGGAACCCCGGCACAAGCGGAAGCTCATCAAAAACGCCGTGTTGATTACCGGCTGGGCGGCAGTGATCGCGGTGTGCATCGTGTTTAAGGATCACATTACCGTGACGGACATTGTGGAACATACTCCCCGGAATTCCCTGCTGGCGGCGGTGGTGATGCTGGCGCTGTTTGCCCTGAAGAGCATCTCGGTGGTGATTTACGGCTCCGCGCTGTACGCGGCCAGCGGGCTTCTGTTCCCCCTGCCGGCGGCGGTGCTGGTGAACCTCATGGGCACGGTGATTATGGTGTCCATTCCCTATTCCGTGGGCGCGGCCAATGGGGCGGAGATGCTGGAAAATCTGTTCCGCAAGCACCCCAAGGCGGCGATGCTGAAGAGCCTGCGGGCGGGAAGCGATTTCTTCTTCGCGCTGCTGGTGCGGCTGCTGGGGGTGCTGCCCGGGGACCTGGTGGGGGCCTATATGGGGGCCTCCGGGGTGAAATATCCCGCGTATCTGGCCGGAACGGTGCTGGGCATGCTGCCCTCCATGATTACATTCCCGCTGATGGGCATGAACATCCGCCGGGTGGGCTCGCCGGAATTTTTGATTTCCGCGGGCATTCAGGTTGCGATGTCGATTCTTTCGGTGATTTTGTATTTCGTATTGCGCAAAAAGAACGGGGAAGAGAAAGGAATGGAATATGAAGAGAATTGAACGTGTGCTGACGGCGCTTCTGTGCCTGGCCCTTTTGCTGATGGGGCCGGTTTCTCTGGCGGAGGGCGAGACCAAAACCGCGACCATCCTGTTTACCCACGATATGCACTCCCATTTTCTGCCCGTGAATACGGAAGACGGCGGCCAGTCCGGCGGATACGCCCGGCTGTATACCCTTTTGCAGCAGCAGCGGGCGGAATACGCGGCGGACGGAGTGATTACCGTGGACGCGGGCGACTGGTCCATGGGTTCCCTGTTCCAGACGATTTTTACCACCTCCGCGGCGGAACTGCGCATTCTGGGCAACCTGGGCTATGACGCAACCACCTTCGGCAATCACGAATTTGATTTCCGCCAGCAGGGCCTTTCCGCCATGCTGCGTTCCGCCTGCGCCGCCCGGGACGCGGGGGAGACGCTGCCCCTGATCGTGCAGGCCAATTACTGGCCGGACGAGCCGGGCCAGGAGGGCTATACTCCGGACGACGATGTGGCCCGGGAGGCTTTCGAGGCCTACAGCGTGCAGGAATACGCCATTTTGGAACGAAACGGCGTGCGCTTCGGCGTGTTCGGCCTGCTGGGATCGGACGCTCACGGGGATTCGCCCATGTCCGGCATGCATTTTGAGGAGACGGCTCAGGCCGCCAGGGCGGTTCTGCAGGCCTTTGAGGACGAAGGCGGCGTGGATTTCGTCATCTGCCTTTCTCATTCCGGCACGGACGACACGGACGTGACCTCCGTCCGGTCCGAGGACTATCAATTGGCCAAGGCGGTGGACGGCATCGACGTGATCGTTTCCGCCCATACCCATTCCACCCTGAACGCGCCGGTGGAGGTCAACGGCACCTGGATTGTCTCCGGCGGCTGCTACAGCGAAAACCTGGGCAAGCTTCGCCTGGAACGGGACGCTTCCGGAAAGACCCATTTGCTGGAATACGCGCTGATTCCCGTGGACGAAACCGTTGGGGAGGATCCTGAAATTGCCGAAATCATCGGCGAATACAAGGCGGAAGTGGCGGAAAATTATCTTTCTGAATTCCCGGGGATGGATTCCTTTGACAAGGTGATTGCCCATCTGGATTTCAACCTGGACCAGCCCGGCGGGGAACTGGCGGACAAGGCCCTGGGCAATCTGATTACCGAAGGCTATCTTTACGCCATGGAAAACCTGGCCGGGGAAGGCTATGACCCGGTGGACGTGGCGCTGGTGCCCCGGGGCGTCATTCGCGGCAGTTTGACCGCCGGGGATGTAACCGTCAGCCAGGCTTTCGATGTGCTCTCCCTGGGCGTGGGGGCCGACGGCAGCGCGGGCTATCCCCTGGTGAGCATCTATCTCACCGGCAAGGAATTGAAGACCGGCATCGAAATCGACGCGTCCATTTCCCCGCTGATGGAAATCGCTCAGCTGTACACCACCGGCCTGAAGTGGGAATTCAACAATCACCGGATGATCTTCAACCGGGTCAGCGAAATTTCTTTGGTGCTTCCGGACGGCTCCACCCGGGAAATTGAGGACGATAAGCTGTATCACGTGGTCACCGGCCAGAATTGCTGCCAGATGCTGGGCAAGGTGACGCAGCTTTCCAAGGGGCTTCTGTCCGTGACTCCCAAGGATCGCTTCGGCAACCCCATCGACGACGGTGGCACCTACGACAGCTGCATCATCTACGGCAAGGACGGCGAGGAGCTGAAGGAGTGGTATGCCTTCGCGGCGTATCTGGAATCCTTTGAGGACACAAACGGCGACGGCGTGGCGGATGTTCCGGATTCCTACCGGCAGCCCAAGGGCTGGAAGACCCGGGACGACAGCATTTCCCCGGCGGCACTGTTTAAAAACAGCAATAAGTTCACCTGGATCGCCGTGGGCGCGGGACTGCTGGTGCTGGCGCTGATCGTGCTGATTGTGCGCGGATGCGTGCGTCGCCACCGGAGAAAGAAAAAGGCTTAATAAAACGCGATACATGCATATTTCGGCTGAAAATCATCTCTGAATAGAGATATATGAATTATTTCTCGCGTTGAAATGCCATCTATCTGGTGGAAAGTAACGGACTTGTAATGAATTCCGCTGAAAAATTAGGATGGGTTTAAATGTTGGTAAATGATGGGATTTTGCTGGAAATGTTCATATATATTTTGTAGAATAGAATCAAGCGCCGCGGGTAAGCGACAAAAGTGGAGATGAATGTTATGAAGGCCGTGAATATCAAACTGAGTTTGGCCGAAAACGTGAAGAGCTTCGTGAATATCGCCAGCCGGTATCCTTACGACATTGATCTTCGCGTGGGACGCCACGTGGTGGACGGAAAGTCCATCCTGGGCATTTTCAGCCTGGATCTTTCCAAGCCTATCACCCTGGAGGTTTATTCGGACAATTGCGACGATCTCATGGACGAGATCAAACCGTTCATCATCGGGTAAGAACGGCGACAAAAGGCGGGCGCATCCGTTATGAGTGGGATGCGTCCGCTTTTTCTGTTATTGAACCTTCAGCCAGTCCACCGAAGAACCGAACCAGCCCGGCTGTTCCCGGGGGCTGGGCAGTTCCAATTCCGGATGATCTTTGTAAAGCTCCTCCAGTACCGGGGCGCTGGCGGGGTAGAGGCTGTAAGAGAGATAGGTCACATCCAGCCGCACCGATTCCGGCTGGGCTTCCCAGGCACGGACGTTGTATTCGGCAATGCGGGCGTTGATGTTGGCATAATTCAGAAGCACCCAGCTTGCCGCCACGATCATCAGTACCGGCGCGGCGATTTTTAGCCGGGGCCGCAGGGCCTTTGCCAGCGCGGCGATCAGCGCTATCGCCAGGGCCAGCATGCCCCACAGGGTGACCACCCGCAGGATGGTCAGCCCGAAGGCCTGCACATACAGCGCCATGCGCCAGGCGGCGGAAACCAGGATTACCAGCGTCAAAAGGGTTACCAGCCCCGCCAGCCCCCGCACCGCCCGGCTTCCCGGCCAGCGGCACACGCAGGGGAGCACCACCATCAGCGTCAGAAACGCCACCGCCACCAGCTGGAAAAAGCCGCTGCGGGCGTATTGAGCGTATCCCTGAGCCGGAGCGCCCGCGGCAAAGAAGAGATACCGGAACTGCACATAGGCAAACAGCAGATACACCGCCGCCAGGGCCCCAAGTACCGTGGCGGGCATGGCCGCGTGAGCCCGAGAGGGCGTTTCCGGCTTTTCCTCAGGCGCGGACGCAAGACCCATGAAGCAGCACAGGGAACAGAGCATCAGCGTGCCCGCCACGAAGCGTATCGCCGCCCACAGCACCGTAGCGCTGTTTGTTGTCTGAACGGCGGAAATCAAGTTCTGAAAATATCCGCCGAACACGGAATCCGCGTCGGAGAGCAGCAAAACTACGATGACCAGCAGCGGAACGCACAGGACAACGCCCAGCAGGAAGCCCTTTATCCGGCGGTTTCCCTCCTGTTTGAACAGAACGGTCGTGGCCGCCTGAAAGGGCCGGGGCAGATAGCGGAACAGCCCGGCGACGCAGCGGCCCAGGCCGCCCATCAGCCCCCGGAAGGTGAAAAGATTTGCCTCTCCCCGAAGCTCCAGACAGGTCAGCGCCATGAGCCCCAGCTGCACCGGCAGGTTCATCAGCCACAAATCCACATCGGCCCGCAGGGAGAATACCAGAGAAAGGGCCACGGTCAGCGTAAGCAGCGCAGCGCCCCGGCGGGAGAACTTTTTCCCGGGAGCGGCCCACAGAAGCAGCGCCGAAAACGTCAGCCCCACCCACAGTGTCATGCCGAAGCCCGGCAGAGTAACAAACCGGCCGTCAAAAATGCTGGGCTGGAAGATCACCCACAACAGAGAGGCCGCCGCCGTCAGCCCCAGCCCCAGCCACTGCCGGCGGGTAAAGCGGATTGTCTTTTCAGTTCCCATCTTCATCCTCCTTTTCGTAAATCAACAGGTCGCCGGGCTGACAGTCCAGCGCGCGGCAGATGGCTTCCTCGTTATAGCTGCCGCTGCGCCACAAGGGCAGCAACACCGCGGGCAGAACGCCGCAGCTGCCCGCCGTGGGCGCGGCGACAATTCGTTTCATGCAGGCGTTGCATTCGGCGGTTTTCAGGGCTTCGGCCATCACCTGGGCCAGATAGCCGCCAGTCAACAGCTGGCCGCGGGCTTCGGCTTCGGCCACTTTGGCAGCATCGCCGCCCGCAAAGCCGCTGGCGGAACGATCCGCGCCACAGTAGTTATCGCTGGTTTGCACCATCACCTGCCACAGATGGTGCATTTCGGCCAGGGACTGGGGGCGGGTCAGCCCGCTTTCCAGCAGGTCGCTCTGCAAAATAACGTCCCACAGGGGCTGGTTGTTCTGGCGGCTGACGTTCAGCATTGCTTTAACGGAAGAATATGCCATAATCACGCGCCCTCCTTTGTTTCGGTCTGCTGCGCAAGGTTCAGACCGGTCACTTTCACAATGCCCTGCAAGCCGCGCAGTTCGGCAATTAAGGCGTCCGGCAGGGGCTGGTCACATTCCAGCACCATTACGGCATAGCCCCCGGCGGTGGAACGGTACAGCTGCATGGTGGCAATGTTGATGCCCCGCTGCGCCAATGCGGTGGTCACTTCGGCCACATGGCCGGGGGTATCCTGATTGTGAACGATCAGGGTGTTGTGGTCGCCGCCAAAGTTGGTGGTAATGCCGTCGATCTGGCAGATGTTGATGCGCCCGCCGCCGATGGAAGCACCCATTACTTCCAGCTTGCGGCCGCTCACCCCTTCCAGCCGCAGCAGGGCGGTGTTGGGGTGGGCACCGCGCAGCACCACGGTGCCGATGGTATAATCCAGCCCGGCCTGCTGCGCCAGGGAAAAGCTGTCCGGGATGCGTTCATCGTCTGGCAGCATGCCCAGCAGCCCGGCCACCAGCGCACGGTCGGTACCGTGGCCGCGGCCTGTGGCGGCAAAGCTGCCATGCAGCAGGATCTCGGCGGTTTTTGGGGCTTCGCCCAACAGGTTGCGCGCTGTAAGCCCAATGCGCACCGCGCCAGCCGTGTGGCTGCTGGAAGGGCCTGTCATCACGGGGCCCAGCACATCAAATAAGCGCATGACGTTATCCCTCCTAGAGTGTACCTGAAAAGTCGAAAATCTGGCCTATTTCTTTGCTTTCAGATACACCTTATAAAAAACCGGGCTGCGCGCCGCGGCTTTGGCCTGATAGTTAAAAAGGCGCGGCCAAAAAAACAGGTCGCGCCTCATTGCAAAAACAGTATAGCATATCGCGCAGGTGTTTGCAAGTGGGGGACAGCACGGAAGAAATGCCCAAAAACTTTAGAAACTTTAGAAACTTTTGGGCGGCTTAACAGCAAAGTGGAATTTTCACAATAAAGCGGATACAAAAGCCCAAAGACGGCAGGGTAAAACGATGTTATAATTATAACAAAGGCATGGAACGGGCTGCGTACAGTGCGTGCCCAAGAGCAAACCATGCACAGAAAACGGAGGTAATACCATTATGGCTGACCGCATTGTTTTGAATACGATCTCTTACCATGGCCATGGTGCAATCGAGAACATTGTTCCCGAACTGACCGCCCGCGGCTATAAAAAGGCTTTTGTCTGCTCTGACCCCGACCTGATCAAGTTCGGCGTTACCGGCAAGATCACTGCCCTGCTGGACGCAGCCAGCTTCCCCTATGCTGTTTACAGCGAAATCAAGCCCAACCCCACCATCCAGAACGTGCAGGACGGCGTTGCTGCTTTCAAGGCAGCTGAGGCGGACTGCATCGTGACCATCGGCGGCGGATCCTCCATGGATACTGCAAAGGCCATCGGCATCATCATCAACAACCCCGAATTTGCGGATGTCCGCAGCCTGGAAGGCGTTGCCCCCACCAAAAAGCACGCTGTGTTTACCATTGCTGTACCCACCACCGCTGGTACCGCTGCCGAAGTTACCATCAATTATGTCATCACCGATGTAGAGAAAAAGCGCAAGTTCGTCTGCGTGGATACCAACGATATTCCTGAAATCGCTGTGGTTGACCCCGATATGATGTCCAGCATGCCCAAGGGTCTGACCGCCGCCACCGGTATGGACGCACTGACCCATGCCATTGAAGGCTACATCACCAAGGGCCATTGCACCATCTCTGATATGTTCCACCTGGAAGCCATCAAGCTGATCTCCGAGAACCTGCGCGGCGCTGTGCAGAACACCCCGGAAGGGCGCGAAGGCATGGCTCTGGGTCAGTACATTGCCGGCATGGGTTTCTCCAATGTTGGCCTGGGCATTGTCCACAGCATGGCACACGGTTTGTCTGCTCTGTACGACACCCCGCATGGCGTTGCCTGCGCCATCATCCTGCCCACCGGCCTGGAATACAACAAGAGTGTTGCAGGCGAGCGTTACCGCGCAGTCGGCAAAGCTATGGGTGTGACCGGCATTGACGAGATGAATGATGCCGAAGCCGCTGATGCAACCATCGCAGCCGTCAAGCAGCTGAGCGCCGATGTTGGCATCCCCGCAAACCTGCATGGCATCCTGAAGGAAGAGGACATCCAGTTTCTGGCAGAGTCCGCTTTTGCCGATGCCTGCTGCCCCGGCAACCCGCGTGATACCAGCGTTGAGGAGATCAAGGAACTGTACAAGGGCCTGCTGTGATCTTTCGATGAACTGAATCCATAATTACCGCCCCGCATGCTGTCCACTGCTGCATGCGGGGTGGTTTTTCGTGGCAGAAATATTGAGGGATGCTGCGATTTTAATGTTTCATTGACGAAAACAGCGTGACATGCTATAGTATAGCTAACCAAACAAGAACAAAATACATGCAGCGGCCAAACAACAAATGAAAGGCAGGGAAGATCGTGAGCCAATTTTGGAACCAGCTGAAAGATCGGGTGCAGGCAAGGGGAGCGCAGGCCAACAGCACCATTGGCATTATTGGCGGAGCAGATGGCCCAACGGCGGTATTTGTCAGCACGAAGCCCGACAGCTGGCTGGGCACCCTGCTGGGGCTTCTGCCGTGGGGGACGGGAATAATTTCCGCGGGCCTGCTGCTGGGCTGGTGCCATAAGGATAAAAAGCGCCTGCTGCTGCCGATGATCCTTTCTACCGTTGGCTGCGCCGTTGGGGCGGAGCAGGCTGCTGTTCAAGCAGCGGCAGTGTGGCAGGCGGCCAGGCATATGCCGGAGATCCCCATGCCCGGTGCCATGCTGCGCACAGCGGCGGCCAACGCGTTCAGCACCGGGCTGTGGTTCAGCGCGGCCACGCTGGTATGGTCTCTGGCGGTGCTGTTCCGCCGCCGCGCATCCTAAACTGCATCCTTGTGCCGCACCGTATAATAAAAGCCGGAGTATACCCGCAAAACGCTTGTGGGAACACTCCGGCTATTTTTTGAAAAAGAGGTTAGTTTCAACTAACAGATGCAACGGCTTTAACGGGGCTGCTCATCCCCTTTGCGGGAACAAGCCTTGGAATCCTTTGTGGATTCCAAGGCTTGTTAACGCAAAATCCGGCTGTGTTTGTAGAAATAGACGATATTTTCGACTTTTCAGATACACCCTAGATAGGGGTATTATTGAGGTAAATGTTGGGGTAGAGGTGCGTTTAGATAAACCAAAAACCCGCATATCTTACGCAGATACGCGGGTTTTTGTTGGCGGAGTAAGAGAGATTTGAACTCTCGCGGCCCTTTCGGACCCTACGCCCTTAGCAGGGGCGCCTCTTCGACCTCTTGAGTATTACTCCACAAGTCAAAGTGATAAACTATTCACTTTTTCACACAAAATGGCGGAGAGGATGGGATTCGAACCCATGGTCCGCTCGCGCGAATCGCTGGTTTTCAAGACCAGTTCCTTAAACCACTCGGACACCTCTCCACAGTGGCCACCACCAAGGTGCGATAGTTATATTACCATAAGCCCTGCAGAATGTCAAGCATGAAAATGAAAAAACAGCAAAAGAAATTGCAAAAATTTAAAAGAAAAAGAGAAAATACAATAAAATCACGCCAAATCGTCCAACACTTGGCGCGCGGCACGCACGGACGCTGTATCCGTCTGCTGGATATGCCACTCGTCCAAACCGGGCAGCCCCATGGGAACGCCCTCGCGGCGGAACACCATCCGGCTTTCCAGTTCCGCTTTCCCACTCATGTGGTAAGCCCTTGCGCCCGGCAGGGCAGCCGAAAGCTGCCGGATCACCCCAGCGTTTACCCCGGCACCGATCAGTACTTCCGGACCATTGGTGCGGTCACGCTCTGCCAACAGGCTGCACAGAACGTCAACACCCTGCACACAGCTGGCGGCGGCACCGCTGGTCAGCACGGTATCAATTCCAAGGGCGGCGGCGTCGCGGTAGGTTTGCAATGGGTCGGCAGATACATCAATGGCGCGGTGTAGGGTGAGCCCAGCACTATTGGCGGCCTTTGCTAGCCGTGCGGTTGCGGTGCAATCCAGCGTGCCGTCCGGGTTCAGGCAGCCAATCACAAAACCGTTAGCCCCGGCACTGCGCAGCTCGGTGATCTGCGCGCACATCATCTCAATCTCTTCCGGCATATACAGAAAGTCCCCTGCACGCGGGCGTATCAGGCAGCGCACGGCAACATCGCTTTCGTGTCGGATCTGACGCAGCAGCTCGGTATAAGGGGTCAGCCCACCGGCCAGCAGTGCACTGCACAGTTCCAGACGGTCCGCCCCGCCAGCAATGGCAGCGCGCGCCGATGCAAGGCTATCCACACAAACTTCCAGCAGCATAATGACCCTCCAAAACGATTTTTCTTACTTAATATAAGAGTAACACATTCCGGACGGGGTTACAATGCCTTTGCGCTACCAAAGAGCGCCGACAAAATTTAAGCGGCATGCCCACCGCGCATAACGCGCAGGGGTGGGGTGCTGCTTTGTGGGTGTGGCTGCGGGGCAATGGTTACGCTCCGCTTTTGCGTATTGGTATTGCGCAGGGCAATGCGTACCCCAGCAACTGCGTTAAAGGTGAAGCACAGCACGGCCCCAATGGCGAGGGCTGGCAGCAGGGAAAGCTGACCTTCTGCCACGGCGCAGACAACCATCAGCCCGCCAAAACCGATGGAATACAAAAGGACATTGCAGATAAGCTCGGTAAATAGATTCATTTTCATAATTATGACCTCCAGGATCGTGCCGCAAATAAAAAAACAGTTGTGAAAAATGCAATAAAAGTATAACGACAAATGCATAAGAACAACTTGAGGTTGTTTTATGAATCTAGAATAGTACAACTAACGGTTGTTGTCAAGGGGTGCAAAACAACTTTTTCTAGAATATTTTTTCACGGAATCTCTTTACAAATACTACCTTGGGTTGTATAATGAAACCATAAAACTTGGCGAATGCCGCGGCTTGGGCTGGTGCATGGGTGCATCGCTTGACTGCTGCTTTATGTACAGCGCGGCAACCACAGTGAAAGTAGGAAAAACCATGTTTTCAGAACGACTGAGAGAAGCCCGTAAGGCGAAACATTATAGCCAGGCAGAAGTTTCGCGCCTGCTAGGCGTTACCCAACAGGCTGTTGGCAAGTGGGAGACTGGACGCTCCACCCCGGACCCACAGACGGTTGCCCGGCTGGCAGAAATTTTAGATACTACCGCAGACATGCTGCTTGGCCTGCAAAGCAACGCAGACGCGCACGGCGCCGTTGGGCAGCGTGCGTTCAGCCAGTATACCCAGTGCCCAATTCCTGTTGTGGGGACGGTGCGCGCAGGGTACGATGCCCTTGCTTTTGAGGAAGATTACGGCACAGAATACGCCAGCGTAAAGGATCCGCAGAATTATTTCTATCTTGTGGTTAAAGGCGACAGTATGGAACCGCGCATTTCGGATGGCGATCTGGCCCTTATTCACCGCCAGAATACGCTGGATAACGGTGACCTTGGCGTTATGGTGTATGGTGATGGCAACGGTACCCTGAAAAAATACATCCAGCGCGGCAACGCTGTTGTGCTGCATCCTTTCAACCCGGATTATGAGGATTTGATCATCCGCGGGGAAGAATTGGACCATTTGTACATTGCCGGTAAGGTTGTGGAGACCAAAGCCAAGTGGTAAAAAACCGCAGCGCGTTCCCGCGGTAATGCGGATGAGGCCAGCAGATAACTGAATAAAATTTTTCCTACACGCCGTCTGCAAAACAATGCTTATGCGGCGGCGTGTATTTCTTATACCATTTTTTAGGGCACGTTATAAAACCGTGCTGGCTAGTAAGAGGAGAACGAACCATGCAGCTGGAAGATAAACTTGCGATTTTGGCGGATAGCGCCAAGTATGATGTGGCATGTACTTCCAGCGGTGTGGACCGCGCCGGGGTACACGGCAAGCTGGGGTGCAGCGTGGCGGCGGGCATCTGCCACAGTTTTACGCCGGATGGGCGGTGTATTTCGCTGCTGAAAGTGTTGTATTCCAATGCCTGCTGTTATGATTGCGGTTATTGTGTCAACCGCCGCTCCAACGATGTACCCCGTGCGACCTTTACCCCGCGGGAGCTTGCAGAACTGACAATCGGCTTTTATAAGCGTAATTACATTGAAGGGCTTTTCCTTTCCAGTGCGGTCATCGGTACGCCGGATTATACGATGGAACGCATGATCGAGGCGCTGCGTATTCTGCGGCAAGAATATCATTTCAACGGCTATATCCACGCCAAAACCATCCCCGGCGCGGACGCGGAATTGGTGCGGCGTATCGGTCTTTTGGCGGACCGGCTTTCGGTCAATATTGAACTGCCCAGCGAAGCCAGCCTTTCCTTGCTGGCTCCCGATAAAAAGAAGCAGGCGATTTTGAAGCCGATGGGCCAGATCGCTGTACAGAGTGCGCAGAGCAAAAAGGAGCTGGTGCTGTACCGCCACGCCCCGGCGTTTGCACCGGCAGGGCAGAGCACCCAGATGATTATTGGAGCAACGCCGGAAAGCGACCGCCACATTATGGGATTGGCGGAATCTTTATATAAAAAATACTCGCTCAAGCGCGTGTTCTTTTCGGCGTATCTTCCGGTTAACAGTGATTCCCGCCTGCCTGCGCTGGATGTGCGCCCGCCGCTTTTGCGGGAACACCGGCTGTACCAGGCGGACTGGCTTTTGCGGTACTATGATTTTTCGGCTTGGGAACTGCTGACAGAGGAAGAGCCGAACTTTGACCCTTATCTGGACCCCAAATGTACCTGGGCAGTGCGCCACCCGGAATTTTTCCCCGTGGAGATCAACACTGCGCCCAAGGCGGCCCTGCTGCGTATTCCGGGTATCGGGCCCAAAAGTGCATTGCGGATTTTGTCCGCCCGCCGCCAGCAGCACCTTGGAATGGCGGAACTCAAGCGGATGGGGGTTGTGCTGAAACGTGCCCAGTACTTTATTACCTGCAACGGCCGCGCCGCAGCCCACGGAACCCGGCAGGAAATCGCCGCAGCGCTGCTGGACCCCAAGGCATTTGCCGTGGGTACGCAGCAGCTTTCGCTGGATGACTTTACCCCGAAGGTTCTGCCGGATGCAGCGCCCGCTGTGCAGAAACTGGCCGCGGCGGGGATGCCCGCCCGCCAGGCAGCCTATGAGGTAAAACAGGAGGCTTTGCAATGTCTTACCCGGCGCATGTGACCGACACGGTGTACCGCTATGATGGAACCTTCCAGGGCTTTTTGTGCTGCATTTTTGAAAGCTATTCCCGCAAAGAGATCCCTGCCGCCGTCTGCGCACCTGACCGCGGGCAGATCAGCTTTTATGATTCGTGCGAGATCGTAACAGACCCTGCCCGCGCCCAGCGCGTTGCAAGAGGATTGGAGCGGCTCGGACCAACGGTAAAGGAACGCATAACAACAGGATTTTTATCGGATGACCCGGAACATGAACTGATCCTGCTGCGCTTTGCGCGTATCTGCTTTGAAAAAGGCCCCGCTGCCGCGCGTGCAACAGGGGACCCGGATATCTGTGCGGCGTTTGACCTAGAACGGGCGGTCAATAATGAAGCCTGCAAGTATATTGAGTTCATCCGCTTTGAACAGCGTGGTATGATGCTTGGCACGGTGATCCACCCAAAAAACAGGATTCTGCCGCTGCTGCGCGGGCACTTTTGCAGTCGGTTACCGGATGAAGACTTTATGATTTTTGATGCGACCCACGGCATTGCCATGCTGCGCAGGGACCGCAAAGTGCAGTATATGGTCATGGAGCATTATGATAAAAACACCGGGCAGGAGGAACTGGACTGGCAAAAGTTGTGGAAACGCTTTTTTGATGCCGTTACCATTGAACAGCGCCGCAATGAACGTTGCCAGATGACCCACGCTCCCAAGCGCTATTGGAAAGATATGTGCGAAATGGCGCTGCTGGGCCGGGGAACCGCTGGTAAGGCGGAGCAAAATGCGGAAGCAGCCCGATAAAAACAGCAGCTTTACCCCCTGTGCAGACATAAAAATTTGTGGTATACTAATATCTATATATTATTTGTATGCGTGTGTAAGATCACGGGCCGGAAGCAGGCAGGAAATTTGCCCTGCGGCAGACGGTAAAACAGAAAAGATAGGGGAGTTTCTGCATGATGGAAGAATTGCTGCATATTCTTGAAAAAAATGCCCGCCTGCCGGTGGAAGATATCGCCGCTATGATGGGCAAAACGCCTGCCCAGGTTGCCACTATGATGGATGAGGCGGTTGCCAAGGGGTATATCCGCGGTTTTGAAGCCATGATCGACTGGGAACAGGCCGGTATCAATGTGGTGGAAGCAGTGATCGAACTGCACGTTTCCCCGCGCAAGAGCCGCGGTTTTGACGAGATCGCATCGGTGATCGCCAGCTTTGACGAGGTGGACAGCGTTCTGCTGATGAGCGGCAGCTATGATCTGCAGGTCATCATCAAGGGCCACAGCTTCCAGGAAATTGCCCTGTTTGTGGCAAAGCGCCTTTCTCCGCTGGACGATGTACTTTCCACGGCAACCAGCTTTGTGCTGCGCCCGTATAAGCGCGGCGGCAAGCTGTACCTGAACGAAGAAGCCGACGAAAGAGAGTGTACCGTACTGTGATGAATTACGATGAACTGCTTGCGCCGGCTGCGAAACTCATGCGGCCTTCGGGGATTCGCAAGTTTTTTGATTTGGCCGCCGAAATGCCGCACTGCATTAGCCTTGGCGTGGGCGAACCGGATTTCAAGACGCCGTGGACCATCCGGGATGCGGGCATCCGTAGCCTGGAACAAGGCCGTACGCGCTATACCGCCAATGCGGGTATCAAAGAGCTGCGCGCCGAAATTTGCCGCTACTTGGCCCGCCGCATGGAGCTGAACTACCAGCCCAGCGAGGTGCTTGTTACCGTGGGCGGCAGCGAGGCCATTGACCTGACCATCCGTGCACTGGTCAAACCGGGGGATGAAGTCATCATCCCGGAGCCTTGTTTTGTCTGTTATGAACCGATCACTTCGTTGACCGGCGGCGTGCCGGTACACATTGCCACCAAAGTGGAGGATGATTTCCGCCTGCGGGCGGACCAGCTGCGCGCCGCCATTACGCCGCGTACCAAACTGTTGATCCTGCCGTATCCCAACAACCCCACCGGCGGCGTGATGGATGCGGCAGATCTGGAAGCCATTGCGGAGGTGCTGCGCGGTACCAATATTATGGTGCTTTCGGATGAGATTTATGCGGAGCTGACCTATGGGTTGGACCGCCACATCAGCATTGCCACACTGCCGGGCATGAAAGAACGCACCATCGTAGTGAACGGCTTCTCAAAAGCGTATGCCATGACAGGCTGGCGCCTGGGATATGCGGTTGGTCCGGAACCGGTGATCAAGGTGATGACCAAAATTCACCAGAGCTGCATTATGTCGGCCCCCACCACCAGCCAGTATGCAGCTATCGCAGCGCTACATTCCTGCGATGATTCTATTGAGATGATGCGCGATGAATATAACCGCCGCCGCCGCTATGTGGTAAAGGCGCTGAACGATATGGGCCTGACCTGCTTTGAGCCGCGCGGGGCGTTTTATGTGTTCCCCTGCATTCGCTGCAGCGGGCTGACCAGCCAGGAATTTTGCGAAATGCTGTTGAAAGAGCAGGAGGTTGCCATTATCCCCGGTGATGCTTTTGGCGCCAGTGGGGAAGGCTATGCGCGCATCAGCTATGCCTACAGCGTGGAACACCTGGAAACTGCCATGCGCCGCATCCGCACTTTCCTGAAAGACCACGGCTGGCTGGCAGAATAAACGGCAAAAACAGGAGCTGAACAGGATATGGTATATCAAAAACAATTGGTCGTGGTGTTGGCGCCTGCCAAGCTGAACCTTTCGCTAGATGTGGCTGGACTGCTGCCAAACGGCTACCATGACCTTGACATGGTTATGCAGACCATTGACCTGTATGAACGCATCACCCTGCGCCGCAGTGCAGACCTGACCCTGCGCCTGCCGGGCAGCTTTGTTCCGCCCAACGATAAAAATACAGCGTACAAAGCGGCTGTGGCGTTTTTCCATTATACCGGGCTGCTGGCCGGGGTGGATATCACAATCCAGAAGCATGTGCCGGTGCGGGCTGGTATGGCGGGCGGCAGTGCGGATGCTGCCGGTGTGCTGGTTGGCCTGAATGAGCTGTACAACGCGCAGCTTTCAATGAGCGAGCTGTGTGCCATCGGTGCGAGCATTGGCGCGGATGTACCCTTTGCCCTGATGGGCGGAACATGCCGGGTAAAGGGCGTGGGCGATTTGATTAAGCCGCTGCCGCCCTGCCCGGACTGCTGGTTTGTGGTGGTTATGCCCAGCGTTGGCATCTCCACACCGGAGGCGTTCAAGCGCTATGATATCATGGGAAGCCCGGTTCACCCGGACTGTGAGCGCCAGGAACAGGCCATCCGCGAAAACGATCTGGCTGCTATGTGCACCGCTGCAGGCAATGCGTTGGAACATTGCAGCGGCGCGGTGGAAACAGCCGCTATCTGTAAGCAGCTGAATGCCCAAGGCGCAGTAACCAGCCTGATGACTGGTTCCGGCGCGGCGGTGTTTGGTGTGTTTGATGATGAGCAAAAGGCGAAACAGGCCCAACAGGCATTGCAGGCCGGGTATGACCAGGTTTATCTGGCCCGCCCGGTGCGCGGCGGTGCGCGCGTTTTGCCGCGCCCTGCCAAAAAGGACCACACACCTAGGCGGGAAAAATAAGCCTGCTGGTTGCAGGTCTGCAGCATGTGACCTGCCAATAGCTTTTGTGTCTTTGGTTTTATGCCTTTTATGGTTTATAAAAACTATAGGCAATACCGCATAATTCTAAGTGCCGATACGGCGAGCGAGGTGCGGCAGCT
>OLPR01001404.1_pt1 | contig 19798 bp, 17 predicted proteins | sample 1672761 | NCBI WGS metagenome assembly OLPR01 (sample SAMEA3136721, study PRJEB25190) | human gut metagenome | biome: human gut; feature: human-associated habitat; material: faeces | place: Austria | collected 2013 | reverse complement strand
GGGGCGGTAGGGGTTCACCACGAACCACACGTCGGAGGTTTTCAGCAGGTGGGCGTACCCGCCGATCAATTTCGCGCCGGTGTCGTTGCCGCCTACATCCAGAATCACGGTCTTGTCCTCGTCCAGCAGCAGGGGTACAATACCGCCTACCTGTGTGGGTGCGTCGGCACACTGCTGCTCAAAGTGGACGGTGATGCCCGCCCTTTCCAGCAGGCCCTCCGCGTCACGGGAGCGCATCAGGGGCTTGGTCTGGTCCAGGTCGAAGAAGTGGACTTCCCGTCCCTGCCCCGCCAGCTCCAGCGCCAGATGGACGGCCAGCTCCGATTTTCCGCACCCGGCCTCGCCGAGAAAGACGATGTTCCGCTGCCGCAGCAACCCTTCCCATGCCATGGTATTCACCTCGATATGTAAAAATTATCTACACATATAATTTTTTTCTACATTTTGGAGTGTAACACGTCTTGCAATCCTTGTCAACCGCGTGTACAATTTAGATAAAAACTTATCCGGAAAGGTGGACAGTGCCATGGAACGGGAGAAACTTTTGATCAAATTCTGCGATTTCCTCACCCATGTGATGGGTCCGGAGACGGAGGTGGTGCTCCATGACAAGGAGGGCTTCATCATCTGGATCGCCCAGGGCCACATCACCGGCCGGGCCGTGGGCCAGCAGGATCTGCTGCCCGCCATGGAGCTGGTGGCCCGCCAGCGGGCCCTGGAGGGCTTTGACTACACAACCGGCTACAAGAGCTTCAGCCGAAAGGGCACGCCCCTGCGCTCGTCGTCCCTGTTCTTCCGGGATGACGAGGGCAAGCTGGACTATGTGCTGTGCGTCAACCAGGACATCAGCGCCTATGTAAACCTCCAGCAGATGCTGGACGCCTTCATCGGCGACCGGCCCGCCGTGGCCCAGGTGCAGCCGGAGCAGGACACCCTGGACGACGTGGTGATGAAAATGATCCTGGGCGAGATCGCCCGCATGAAGCCCGCCGACATCGACAGCAAGGAGGCCAAGCTGCGGCTCATCGCCCGCCTTAACGAGAAGGGTATCTTCGGCGCACGGGGCGCGGTGGCCACCGTGTGTGAGCTGCTGCACATCGCCCAGCCCACGCTGTACAAATACCTGCAGGAGAGCAAGGACGCCCCGCAGGCATAAAGCTTCACGCGCCGGCATCGCACAATGAAGACGCGCAAAAAAATACGCCTGACCTTCCGGTCAGGCGTATTTTTGTTCATCAAGAAATTACTCGCCCAGCTGATGCTCCACCAGCTCGCTCAGGGCGTCCACGGCGGCGGTCTCGTCGCTGCCGTCGGCAATCAGGGTGATGGTGGTACCCTTCACGATGCCCAGGCTCAGCACGCCCAGCAGGCTCTTGGCGTTCACGCGGCGCTCTTCCTTTTCCACCCAGATGCCGCTCTTGAACTCGTTGGCCTTCTGGATAAAATAGGTGGCGGGTCTGGCGTGCAGGCCGACCTCGTTATTCACGGTAACTTCCTTCGTATACATTGTCCGTTCTCCTTCACGTCAGAATCTCGGCTTCCCTACCGATACTCGTACTTATATTATATCGAATCGCAGGGATAATGCAATAGCCATTCCCACAAAATATCAACGCCAGCCGGAGAAAAAGAGTGTGAAAACTGTCACATTTGCCAAAAAACGCCTTATTTCAGCTCCACAACGGTGACACCGGCCTCGCCCTCGCCATACCGGCCCAGCCGGAAGGACTTGACGGCCCGGTTCCGCTTCAGCATCTCGTGCACCGCCTTGCGCAGCGCGCCGGTGCCCTTGCCGTGGATGATGGTGACGGTGCCCAGCTTGGCCATGACCGCCGCGTCGATGTAATTCTCCACCACGCTTTCGGCCTCCAGCGTCTCCATGCCCCGGATGTCCAATTCGGAGGCGGCGCGGGCCGCCAGCTGGATCTTGGGCGATACATTCTTCCGCTGGGCGGCGGTCGCCTGCTTCTTCCGCTTCTCGATCTCCTCGGCGGATTCCAGCAGCCGCACCTGACCGGCCTTGACGGTCATTTTCATCTTGCCCGCCTGCAGCAGCATAGAGCCGTCGCCGTTGACGTTCAGCACTGTGGCGGCGGTCTTGACGCCTGCCAGCTCCACCAGGTCGCCCACGGCGATGGGACGGCTGGGCGCGGGAGCCTCCGCCTCCTCGTCCCGGCTGTGGAGCACCGCCTCGGCTTCCTTCAAATCGTGGCGGATGGCCGCCTTGGCGTCGTTCATCTGCTGGAAGTTGGCCGCCCGGGTCTGCTGCTTCCGCAGCTCGTCCAACTGGGCGAAGATCTCCTCCGTTTTCTGCTGGGCCTCCCGCACGATGCGCTTGGCCTCGGCCTCGCCCTTGGCCCGGGCGTTCTCCTTGGCCTTCTCCATCTGCTCCCGGAATATCCGGGCCTTGCGGGCGTCCTCCTCACGCTGCTGCCACAGGCGGTTGGCCTCAGTCTGGGCCTTTTCCAGCCGCTGCCGCTTCTCCTCCAACTGGGCCAGCACGTCCTCAAAGCGGAGGGACTCGCTGTCCATCTGGGCCTTGGCGTCGGCGATGACGCTCTCGTCCAGTCCCAGCCGCCGGGAGATGGCAAAGGCATTAGACTTGCCGGGGATGCCCACCAGCAGCCGGTAGGTGGGCCGCAGCGTCTGCACGTCGAACTCGCAGCTTGCGTTCTCCACCCCCGCCGTGGTCATGGCGAAGGTTTTCAGCTCGGCATAGTGGGTGGTGGCGGCGATCAGCGCGCCCTTTGACCGGGCGTGCTGGATGATGGCGATGGCCAGCGCCGCGCCCTCCACCGGGTCGGTGCCCGCGCCCAGCTCGTCGAACAGGATCAGGGTGTCGTCATCCGCCTGCCGCAGGATATCCACCGTGTTGGACATGTGGGCCGAAAAGGTGGACAGGCTCTGCTCGATGGACTGCTCGTCGCCCACATCCGCCAGAATCCGGTCAAATACCCGCACCGTGGACCCGCTGTCGGCGGGGATGTGCAATCCGCACTGGGCCATCAGGCATAAAAGTCCCAGGGTTTTCAGCGTTACCGTTTTGCCGCCGGTGTTGGGGCCGGTGATCACCAGCGTGTCATAGTCGCCGCCCAGCTCCACCGTCACCGGTACGGCCTTGGCCTGATCCAGCAGGGGGTGCCGCGCCCGTTTCAGGCTGATGGCGCCCTTGCGCACCACCTCCGGGCGGCTGGCGTTCATGGTATAGCTCAGCTGGGCCCGGGCAAAGATCATGTCCAGATGCACCAGCATGTCATAGTCCAGCAGGATGTACTCCATGGCGTCGGCGCACTGAGCGGACAGCTCCCGCAGGATGCGCTCGATCTCCTTTTCCTCCCGGGCCTCCAGCTCCTTCAGCTCGTTGTTGGCCTGCACCACGCCCATGGGCTCCACGAACAGCGTGGCGCCGGAGGAGGAGATGTCGTGTACCAGACCCGGCAGACTGCCCTTGCACTCCGCCTTCACCGGCACCACGAACCGCCCGTCCCGCTGGGTGATCAGCGTCTCCTGCAGCACCTTGGCGTAGGAGGGGGAGGAGATGATTTTCTGCAGGATCTGCCGTCCCTTGCTGGCGGCGATGCGCATTTTCCGCCGGATGTCCAGTAGCTCGGCGCTGGCGGTGTCGGCGATGGTCTCCTCGTCCAGGATGGCCCCGTGGATACGGTCCTCCAGGTATTTGTTGGTGTGCAGGGCGCTGAAAAAGCGGTCAATGGCCGTGGCCTCGCCCTTACGCTCGGCGTCGTACTCATAGACCCGCCGGGCAGCCGTCAGCAGTCCCGCGATGTTCAGCAGCTCTCTGGTGTTCAGCATACCGCCCCGGTCGGCCCGGGCCAGCGGCTCGGACACGTCCTTCACCCCGGAAAAACTGGGGGAGCCGTACAGTCCCAGCCGCTCTCTGGCGGCGTCGGTCTCGTCCAGCAGCCGCAGCACCTCCTGCCGGTCGGTGGCGGGCATGATATGGCGGCTCTTTTCCCGGGCCGCCTCGCTGACGGCTCTGGCCGACAGCATCTCCAATACCGCCGGAAGCTCCAGCGTCCGTATGGATTTTTCAAATAATTCACTCATAGTTTTATCCTTGATCAATACCTCTTTTGTCGGTAAACGTAACATTTGTGCGGCGTTACGGTCGGTTTGGTAAAACCTTCGTAGGGGCGGGGTTCTACCCCGCCCGCCGCCCGGTGCCGCATCGGCTTCTTGTCTCCGTCCGTAGGGGCGACCCTTGCGGTCGCCCGGTGAACGCACCATACCGTAGGGCGGCCTGACCTCAGGCCGCCGCGTACAGCGCACCGGTTTCTTGTCCCCCTCCGTAGGGGCGGACGACTCTGTCCGCCCGCCCGTTTGGGGAATTTCGCGCTCCGGGGCGAGGACGGCCTCCGGCGGGCTACTTTTCCCAATCACGCTGTGTAAACACAGCGGATGCTACGGCGGCATAGCCGCCGAGATCGGATGCTGAAAATATGCCACCGGCATATTTTCTTAACGCACCGACTAGAAAAGTAGCCAAAAGAGCCGGAAGAAACCAATGGTTTCTTCACTTCCTTGCGCGCTATGCGCTGTACAGAATTGTAACTGCCTGCCGCACGTTCGCGGGAATTCTCTCCTTTCCGTTCCGTCATCGAATCGTCTCTGCTCCTGCGCCGCTGCCGCTGACCGGAACGGAGAAGAGATTCCTGCGTCTATCGCACGGGGCGATGCCCTCATCACCCCGCCGGACAACGATCCATTCCCCGCCGTTGATGCGCATGAGCGGCAGCGGCGCAGGAAGAAAGTCAATGCGTCATCCGTAACGATAACGACCATGTCCCGCGAACGCGTGGCAAATGGTGGCAAATTGCGGGAAAAGCATAGCGTGCGCGGATTCTTAAACCGCAGGTTTAAGTGGCGTTTTTGGTTACTTTTGCCGCCAAGGGCAAAAGTAACTCGCCCCGGAGGGCGAAACTCCTTCCTTGCCGTTGCCAAGGCGGCAGGGGATGTGCTATACTGAAAACATAAGTGCGGGCCGACGGGGACGCCGGTTCCCACAGGATGTAAACTTCAAGTTGCGGAGGCTTCCCGGCAAAAAAACAAAACGCAACTTCAACTTGCTGGACAATACCGCCGCGGTATGGCATACTTTGAATCAGAAACGAGGGATAGACAATGATGCACTATGGTGCGATCCTGGCAAAGGGCGAGGTGGGATATACAGATCTGGACAAGGTCTTTGCCGCGCTGGGGAATATTCAGGAGAACTACAACTGGCTGATCACCGACTGCGAGTGCAACGTGGATATTCCGGAGCTGCAGTACAACTACTGTTGGATGAGCGGCAATGAGCTGATGGCGCTGCAGCGGAAATACCATAACCCCCAGTGGATATGGGCCGTGCTGTCCGCCTTTGAAAAGTCCATCACAGAGGAGCAGGTGCTGGAGTATCCGCTGCCCGACGCCCGCGATAACAATGCACTGTGGCGGCTGCCGATCGAGGTACAGCACCCGCTGGCACGGTTTGAGATCGTGCCATGGGACAGCAGCTATACGCTGCTGATCAGCCGGGAGAAAGAGATCATTGACCGGTTCAGAGCGTATTTCCCTTTGAGCGAGGATCTGGAAGTGTGGTGTCGATAAGGGAGGGGAACGACGATGGCCAGCATCAAATGCAAAGCCTGCGGGCGGCGGTACAGCTATCATGACAGTGACCTGTGTCCCCACTGCGGCGCGTATAACAAGCCCAGCAGCCGCATGCGGGTGGACTTCGACAAGGACGGCAACGCGGAGCTGCTGAACGAAAAACAGTTTTTACAGCAGAGCGCGGTGGGGCGGAAGCGGAAGGACTGCTATGAACAGAAGGAGTGCCACGAGGACCAGGTGCGTCCCAAGAGCGAAACACCGCGAAGCAGCCCACTGAATAGCCAGCAACTGATGGAAAAGATGAAGGAATTCGGCAATCAGACAGGAGCATTGTTTGGCGGAAAGGGAGAGAAAAAGAAAGGCGGATCGGAAATTGGCTATGCGGTTATCATTGCTGTTGTCATAATGCTGCTGCGGGCTTGCGTGTCATATATATGATCTGAAGAGGAGAGCACTATGGCAAATATCAAATGTAAATCCTGCGGGAAGCGGTACAGCTATCACGAAAGCGACCTGTGCCCTCACTGCGGCGCGTATAACAAGCCCAGCGCCCGTATGCGGGTGGACTTTGACGAGGAGGGCAACGCGGAGCTGCTGCATGAGCGGGAATTTCTGCGGCAGAGCGCGGCGGGCCGGAAACGGAAGGACTGCTATGAGCAGAAGGAGTGCCACGAGGAGGCGGTCCGTCAGGGAAAAAGAGGGCTTCTTCGGGAGGGCGCGGGAGGCACCGGAAAGAAAACGGTGGAAGCCATCGCTGTGTTCATCCTGGTGATGCTGGCGCTGGTGTTTGTGTTCAGCATCATACCGTTCGCGAACCATCCGGCAGGGGATGAGGGGCCCGATATCGAGATCGTGCCCGAGGCTCCGGCGGAGGAGATCACCGGTGACTACATCTTCTATTACGAGCCGGGAGAGCAGTTCGTCATCGACGGCCAGACGGTAAGAGTGGAGAGTGCCGCGCTCGACGCGGAGGAACTGCTGGCCACGGTGTACTGGGAGAAGGAGCCCACCTATACGCCGGAGCTATATGCCCTTTATGAGGACGGCAGAGAGTTATTTACCTTCACTTGGTATGAGAACAACATGGGTGAGGGCTGCTGGCAGTACGGCTACACCGACGATGATTTCGGTTGGGAAAATGTGACGGAGGCATATCTGTCCTTCACCAACTACGGCGATGTGGCGGATTCCTATTACGAGGTGCGTGTGAACATTACGGACGTGTTTCAGAACATGATCTGAGCAAGACCGGGCGGGGGAGAACCCTGCCCGGTGCTTTTTATGCCCGCCGCCGCATATGCTGTGGGGAGGTGATGGGATGAAACGGGGCGTGTGGCTGGCGCTGGCGGCGCTGGTGCTGATAGCCGTCTGCGGCGGAGCGCAGCCTGCCGGGGACGCGGTGGCGGCGGACAGTGCTGCGGCCATGGCGACGGCGGCAGCTTTCTTGTAGGTGATTCTTCTCATGTGTTCTTGCTTCCTTTCCTTGTTTAAAGCTGGGAGACAGTACGGGAGAGAACAGCAGGGCACACGGAAATTGACCCCGTAAAAAACGAGGTCTTTTGCGTGCAGAATGGCAACACAAAAGACCCCGTATTTTAAGCAGGTGCTTTGCGGTACAACCAATTCCTCGTGATCTGGGGCGGTGCGCCCCCGTACCCGGCAGCAGGCAGGTTTCCTGGCTGAAAGTTCAACGCCTGCCGCCGCCTTCCCGGGTCAAAACCCAGTGACCGGTGCAAATGCACCCTGGCGGCAGGCTCCCTTATCACAGTGACGAGATCGTGCGGGATTTGCACCCGCTTCCCTTTTACCCTTTCCCATGCGCCGAACGGCGGCATAAAAGGCACCTGCTGTCGTATTCAGTTTTACGGTGTAAAGTATAGCACAATGCGGTGAGAAACGCAAGAGTGCGTCGGTTTCAATTTTGCCTTTATACGCTTTATACGATTGTGAACTGGCACGCCCGCATGGCGTCCAGCGCCGTTTGGTGGGACTGGGGCGTGACCCCGGCGCAGCAGTCGGACAGGATTTCGATTTCCGTCTCCGGGAAGGCCGCGCGCAGCACCATGGCGTTGCTGATGACGCAGATGTCGGTGCAGTAGCCGTAGATGACGATCTTTTCAATGTCGTCCACGGCCTTGTTGTGGGCCATCAGCTCGTCGAGGATCTCGCTCGGCAGCATATAGCTGCCGAAGGTCGGCTTGTTGACGATGTGGCAGACCTCGGGGTCGGTACCGTCCAGCGCGTTCTCCAACTCGGGCGCAAAGTTCCAGCCGTCCTCGCCCTCGATGCAGTGCTCCACAGGCAGGTGGCGTCCCTCCCGCGTGGCAAGGTAGTTGTCGGGGTGGGTGTCCCGCGTCAGGAACAGCCAGTGCCCGGCCCGGGCATGGGCCTTAACGGTCTCGGCCAGGTGGGCCACGTTGGCCTGTGCCTGGGGGTTCGCCAGCGCACCCGTGATAAAGTCCTTTTGTACGTCCACAACAATATCCAGAATCATAGCGACAGCTCCTGTTTTTATAGTTTGCTATAGTTTGCTACCAGTATACCGCAGACGGTGCGCGGTGTAAAGTGCGCGTTTCGCTGGCCGCAGGGGTGCGGATGTGGTATAATGGAAGAAAAATTTCAGGAGGCCCTTCATGACTCCGCGTGAAGCGTTAAAACGATATTTCGGCTACGACTCCTTCCGCCCCGGGCAGGAAGAGATCGTCAGCGCCCTTCTGGCCGGGCGGGACGCGCTGGCCATCATGCCCACCGGCGCGGGCAAGTCGCTCTGCTATCAGGTTCCTGCCCTGCTGCTGCCGGGGCTGACGCTCGTCATCTCGCCGCTGATCTCGCTGATGCAGGACCAGGTCAAGGGGCTGAACGCAGCGGGCATCCATGCGGCGTTTATCAACTCGTCGCTGACCGAGACACAGATCGCCCGCGCGCTGGACCTGGCCGCCGAGGGCAGCTACAAGCTCGTCTACGTCGCGCCCGAACGGCTGGAAAGCCCGGTGTTCCGCAGCTTTGCCGCAGGGGCGGACATCTCGATGGTCACGGTGGATGAGGCGCACTGCATCAGCCAGTGGGGACAGGATTTCCGCCCGAGCTACTTAAAGATCCTCGACTTCATCGACAGTCTGCCCCGCCGCCCCATCGTGTCGGCGTTCACGGCCACGGCCACGCGGGAGGTCAAGGACGACATTGTCTGCACGCTGCGGCTCCACGACCCGAAGGTGCTTGTGACCGGCTTTGACCGGCCCAACCTCTACTTTCAGGTCGAGCGCACCCGCCGCAAGGACGATTTTGTCATCCAATATCTACGCGACCACCCCGGCGAAAGCGGCATCATCTACTGCGCCACCCGCAAGAATGTGGACAAACTGCAGGAGCTTTTGACCGAATACGGCTTTGCGGCCACAAAGTACCACGCGGGCCTGTCCGCCGAAGCACGCCGCAAAAATCAGAATGACTTCATCTACGACACCGCTCCGGTCATTGTGGCGACGAACGCCTTTGGCATGGGCATTGACAAGTCCAACGTGCGGTTCGTGCTGCACTACAACATGCCCCAGAGCATGGAGAATTATTACCAGGAGGCGGGCCGTGCCGGGCGTGACGGGCTGCCGTCGCAGTGCGTGCTGCTTTTTTCGGCGCAGGACGTCATCATCAACAAATTCCTGCTGGACAAAAAGGATTTTGCCGAGATGGACGACGAGGAGGCCGACCTTTTGCGCCAGCGCGACCTGCAGCGCTTGCAGACGATGGAGCGCTACTGCCGGACGACGGAGTGCCTGCGCAACTACATTCTGGCCTATTTCGGCGAGCATCCCACCGCGCCGTGCGGCAACTGCGGCAGCTGCAACAACGATTTTGACGAGGTCGATATGACCGACGCCGCCAAGTGGATGATCAACTGCGTGGCCGAGCTGCGCGGGCGGTACGGCAAAGCGATTTTGTTCGGCACTTTACAAGGCGCGAACCGTGCGCGTCTGCGGGAGCTGGGAGCCGAGCGCTTCAAGAGCTACGGCCGGATGAAGGACACCCCGCGCGAGACGCTGGAACGCCTGCTGGCCCAGCTGCTGGAGGATGGATATTTGGTGCAGAGCGACGACCAGTACGCCGTGCTGCACATCGGGGATATTGCCCCGCTGAAGGCCGGCGGGCAGGTGCTGGTCAAGCTGCCGCCGCAGCGTGAGCCGGAGCAGGCCCGCGCATCGAAGCCGAAGCGCCGCAGCCCGATGGACGCACTGACGAGCGCCGGACTGGAGCTGTTCAACCAGCTGCGCCAGCTGCGGTTCGACACCGCCCAGCGCGAGGGACTGCCGCCCTACGTCGTGTTCGGTGACAAGTCACTGGTGGATATGTGCCTGCGCGCGCCGCGCCGCGCGGAGGATATGCTGGGCATCTACGGCATGGGTGAGCGCAAGTATGAAAAGTACGGTGCCGCGTTCTTTGCGGTCATTGACGCCTACCGCGCCGACCACCCCGATGCCGTTTTGAGCCTGGACCCGCCCGCACCGGAGCCGGAAAAGCCGCTGCCGTCCGAGAAGAAGAAAAAGCCGCCGAAGGCCGAGCGCCCCGCGTTTTACCTGACGGCAGAGGACGCGCGCAGCTTCAACTATCAGGACAGCTATACCGGCGCGGAGCTGAAGGCCGCGCTGATCGAGGCCGCCGGTGACCCGGATGTGAAGGCACCGACCATCAAGGAGATCGACGAGTGGCTGCTGGCGCAGCGGCTCATCGGCATGGAGCGTCTGCCGACGAAGGGCTTTTACTACGTGCCGACCCCTGCCGGTGTGGACGCCGGTCTGCGCAGCGAGGACAAGGTCAGTGCCCGCGGCACGCCGTATTCAGTACTGCTGTTTACGCCGGAGGCGCAGCGGATGGTGGTGGAGCATTTTATAAAACCGGACTAACCGCAAACCGGCAGGTCCCTGCTTTCGCACACGGCCACGGCGGCATGTGGGCATGCCGCCCTACGTTCCACTTTCCCCGTTATACGTAGGGCGGGGTGCCCACACCCCGCCGCCAGTTCGCGGCATCTGCCGCTAATGAGTTTACACGCTCTTTTCGTCAACCTGCCCGTTCTTTCGTCAATTCTTTGTCATATTCGTCGATTGCGGATTTTTTGACACGATGTTAAAATGTTAGCAGAGACCGTATACCAATTTATAAGGAGCACCCCATGGACAACGTGAAAATTCTCGAGGTCAAGCAGAGCATCTTTGCCTCCAACGACGAGCAGGCCGCCGCGCTGCGGGCCGAGCTGAAGCAGGAAAAAATCTTTCTGCTGAATTTAATGAGCGCACCGGGGTCCGGCAAAACCACGACACTGCGCCGCACGATTGCTGCGCTGCAAAATGAGCTGCGCATCGGCGTGATGGAGGCCGACATCGACTCCGACGTGGACGCCCGCGCCATTGCCGAGACCGGCGCCAAGGCCATTCAGCTGCACACCGGCGGCATGTGCCATCTGGACGCCGAGATGACCCGGCAGGGACTGGCCGGGCTGGGCACCGGGGGTTTCGATTTGGTGATTCTGGAAAACGTCGGCAACCTTGTCTGCCCTGCCGAGTTCGACACCGGCGCGGTGAAGAACGCGATGATTTTGTCGGTCCCCGAGGGTCACGACAAGCCGCTGAAATATCCGCTGATGTTCCAGGTCTGCGACGTCGTTCTTGTCAACAAGATCGACGTGCTGCCGTATTTTGACTTTGACATGGACAAATGCCGCGAGTATGTGGCCCTGCGCAACCCGAACGCAAGGGTCATCCCGATCTGTGCCCGGACGGGCGAGGGCATTGACGAATGGGCCGATTGGCTAAAAGCGCAGGTCAGGGCGTGGCAGGCGTAAATAATCCAGCCGCGTTGTAGGGGCCGCACATGTGCGGCCCGCGGCCTTGCCGCAATCGCCCGTCCGCCATTTACAACCGGGCCGGGCATGCCCGGCCCCTACTGTGCAAAAACGGAGCAACGGCACAAAAAAGGAGCACACCATGAGCAAACCCACTGCGTTCCCGCTGGATGAGAGCAGGCTGCCCTTCGAGATTCCGAGGGACGAGCCGTACCGCGAGAAAATTGCCAGGCTGGGCCAGATGATCACGGATCGCATCCCGGCCAAAAAGGGCATTCTGACGAAGGATGATCCCGAATACTGGGGCTTGGCGTCCATCGTGACCGACGAGATGGCGGACGTTGCCTTAAAAATGAAGGTCCGCAAGCCCATGACCCTGCCCGAGCTGGTCAAGGCCACGGGCAAGCCTGCCGGGGAGCTGGAGCCGCTTTTGCAGCAGATGGCCGTCGTCGGTCTGCTGGAGTACAACTGGGAGAATCTCCGCCGCGAAAAGCAGTACATCCTGCCGATGTTCGTGCCCGGCAGCGCAGAGTTCTTCAACATGAACAAGCAGCAGATCGCCGACCACCCCGAGGTGACAGCCTTCTTTGAGCGGATGACGTTTCTGCCGCTGGAGCACATCACCGCCATGGTGCCCCCGGGCGGCGCAGGTATCGGTATGCACGTCATCCCGGTGGAAAAAGCCATCGAGACCGAGAACCGGTCCGCCGACATTGAGCACATCTCTCACTGGCTGAAAAAGTACGACGGCAAGTATGCCGCCGGTCCGTGCAGCTGCCGTATGTCCCGCGCCGCCATGGGCGAGGGCTGCGGCGACGACCCCGACGACTGGTGCATCGGCGTGGGCGATATGGCCGACTACCTCGTCGAGACCAACAAGGGACATTACGTGACCTACGATGAGGTCATGCAGATCCTGCAGAAGGCCGAGGACAACGGCTTTGTGCACCAAATCACGAACATCGACGGCGAGAACAAGATTTTTGCCATCTGCAACTGCAACGTCAACGTCTGCAATGCGCTGCGCACAAGCCAGCTGTTCAACACGCCGAACATGAGCCGCTCGGCCTACGTGGCGCGTGTCGAGCCGGAGAACTGCGTGGCCTGCGGGCGCTGTGTGGAGTACTGCCCCGCGGGCGCGGTCAAGCTGGGCCAGAAGCTCTGCACGAAGGACGGCCCCATCACCTACCCGAAGCAGGAGCTGCCCGACACCGTGAAGTGGGGCCCCGACAAGTGGGCCATCGACTACCGCGACAAGAACCGCATCAACTGCTATGACACCGGCACGGCCCCCTGCAAGACGGCCTGCCCCGCGCACATTGCCGTGCAGGGCTACCTGAAAATGGCCGCGCAGGGCCGCTACCGCGACGCGCTGGCGCTGATTAAAAAGGAGAACCCCTTCCCCGCCGTGTGCGGGCGCATCTGCAACCGCCGGTGCGAGGATGCCTGCACCCGCGGCACCGTGGACCAGGCAGTGGCCATTGATGCCGTGAAAAAGTTTGTGGCCCAGCAGGACCTGAACGCCGCCCACCGCTATGTTCCGCCGGTGGTGCAGCCCTCTTTGCAGGGGCCGTGGCCGCAAAAAATTGCAATCATCGGCGGCGGCCCGGCCGGGCTTTCCTGCGCGTACTTCCTTGCGCTGCAGGGCTACCGCCCGACTGTATTTGAGAAAAACGAACACCCTGGCGGCATGCTGCGGTACGGCATCCCCAGCTTTAAGCTGGAAAAAGATGTGATTGATGCGGAAATTGACATCCTGCGGGAGCTGGGTGTTACCATCCGCTGCGGTGTGGAAGTTGGCAAGGACGTTACCCTTGCCCAGCTGCGCGCCCAGGGATACAAGGCGTTCTATCTCGCCATCGGCTGCCAGGGCGGCCGCACAGCAGGGGTTCCCGGTGAGGACGCTGCGGGCATCCAGACCGCCGTTGCGCTGCTGCGCACTGTGGGCGGGGACGAAAGCCACAAAATGACCGGCAAAACCGTGGTGATCGGCGGCGGCAATGTTGCCATTGATGCCGCCCGCGTTGCCCTGCGCTGCGGGTCCAGCGATGTAACGATGGTCTGCCTGGAACCGCGGGAAAAGATGCCCGCTTCCGCTGAAGAGATCGCCGAGGCGGAGGAAGAGGGCACTGCCATCCGCTGCGGGTACGGCCCCAAGGAATTTTTGACAAAGGACGGCCATGTGTGCGGCGTGGTGCTGAAAAGATGCACCGGCCTGTACGATGCCGAGGGCCGCTTTGCCCCCACCTATGATGAAAGCGTGACGATTACCCTGCCGTGTGACAATGTTGTGCTGAGCATTGGCCAGTGCATCCAGTGGGGCAACCTGCTGGATGGCGAAGCCGTGCAGCTTGGCCGCGGCCAGGGCGCTGTGGCCGATGCCATGACTTACCAGACTGCCCAGTCGGATATCTTTGTGGGCGGCGATGTGTACACCGGCCCGCGCTTTGCTATTGATGCGATTGCCGCAGGCAAGCAGGGCGCCATCTCCATCCACCGTTTTGTGCAGCCCAACACCAGCCTGACCATTGGCCGCAACCGCCGCGATTTTTATGAGCTGGATAAAACCAATCTGGCCCTTGGCGATTATGACCGCGCACCCCGCCAGGCAGCCGGAATGGATGATGCCATCGACGAGCACCGTTCTTTCCGGGATGCCCACCTGACCCTGACCGAAGCGCAGGTAAAAACCGAAACAGCCCGCTGCCTGGGCTGCGGTGCCAGCGTGGTGGACCCCAACAAGTGCATTGGCTGCGGCGTTTGCACCACCAAGTGTGAATTCGATGCCATCCACCTGCACCGCGACCTGCCCGAATGCAGCACCATGGTGCGGTCGGAAGATAAGTTCAAAGCCATTCTGCCTTACATGGCAAAGCGCGAAGTGAAGATCCGCTTTGGGAAAAAGGATAAGTAAATGCACGAACTTGGCATTGTGTTCCACATCATCCGCACGGTGGAGGATGTGGCCAAAGAAAACCACGTTGCCCGCATCCAGCGGGTAACACTGCAATTAGGCGAGGTTTCCGGCGTGGTGGAAAGCTACCTGCAGGACTGCTGGAAATGGGCCGCCGCCAAATCAGAGATTTTGCCTGGTGCCGCGCTGACCGTGGAGCAGATCCCCGCCATTACCCTGTGCGAAGACTGCGGCCAGCAGTACCCCACCGTGCCCCATGGCCGCACCTGCCCCCACTGCCAAAGCCCCCATACCCACCTGCTGCAGGGCAACGAGATGATGATCAAAGAAGTGGAAGCCGTGGAGCCGGAGACATCCGAAGCTTCCGGCTGAGAAAAATTCCCCGCACAGGCTGCGTTATGCGGCCTTGTGCGGGGATTTTTTTGTATCTGCGGGCGGTTTATGCTATACTTGAAACTGGTATTGTGAAAATGGAAAGGATGAACCATTCCCCATGCGGCAGATCGACTTTGAACACGGCGGCATTGCACAAAACATCTTGAAAGCAGCGCTGCCCATGTTGGTGGCGCAGGTGCTGAACCTGCTGTATAACATTGTGGACCGCATTTATATTGCGCGCATCCCGGATATCGGCACGGCGGCGCTGGGCGCGGTGGGGCTTTGCTTCCCCATTATTGTCATTACTACGGCGTTCAGCAATTTGTTCGGCAGCGGCGGCGCACCGTTGTTCGCCATCGCCCGCGGCAGCGGGGATAAGGCCCGTGCCGGGCTGATTTTGAACCTGGCCTGCACGCTGTTGTTGTGCTGCGCCGGTGTATTGATGGTCATTGGCCTGCTGTTTGCCCGGCCCATTCTGGTCTTATTCGGTGCTTCGCCGGAAGCATTGCAGTATGCACTGCCGTACCTGATGCTGTACTTGCTGGGCACCTACCCTTCCATGCTCACAACAGGGCTGAACCCGTTCATCAATGCGCAGGGCTATGCCACAGCCGGTATGCTCAGCGTGGTGATCGGCGCAGCGGCCAACCTGGTGCTGGACCCGGTGTTTATCTTTGTGTTGGGCATGGGCATCCGCGGCGCGGCGGCTGCCACGGTGCTTTCGCAGCTGCTTTCTGCGGCGTTTGTGGTGTATTTCCTGCGCTGCAAGTCGGAATACCGCGTGCAGCCGCTGCCCTTGCGTCAGCTGCCCGCCAACAGGCGCTGCATCGGCGATATCGTCAGCCTTGGCACAGCGGGCTTCATCATGCAGCTGACCAACAGCGTGGTGACGATCTGCTGCAACAATGTGCTGTCCGTGACCGGCGGCGATGTGTACATCTCGGTCATGACGATCATTTCCAGCGTGCGCCAGATGGTGGAAACGCCGATTTATGCCATTACCGAGGGCTCTTCCCCCATTATCAGCTACAATTACGGCGCACGCCGCCCCCGCAAGGTGCTGCGCGCCGCCGTCTCCATGGCCCTGATGGCTTTGGTATACACCCTTACGATCTGGGCGGTCATTCTGTTGGCACCGCACTTCCTCATCTCCATTTTCAGCAGCGATCCCACCCTGCAGGTGGATACCATCCCCGCCATGAAGCTGTATTTTTCCACCTTTGGTTTTATGCTGCTGCAATATGTGGGCCAGACAGTGTTCAAATCGCTGAACAAGCGCCGCCACGCGGTGTTTTTCTCGCTGCTGCGCAAGGTCATCATTGTGGTGCCGCTCACCTACCTGCTGCCTTATGCTTTTGGCATGGGCACCGACGGCGTGTTTGCTGCGGAGCCGGTTTCCAACGTGATCGGCGGCAGTTTGTGCTTTATTGTAATGCTGATTACCGTTTTGCCGGAGCTGAAACGGATGGATCGGGAGAATGCGAAGACAGCAAAATAGCAGAGTTGGCCGTGCAAAGCCTTTTACAAAAGGTGCTTTGTGCAGGGGCCGGTTGGCGGGTCATTTCTTTGCAGTGTTTTTGTCGATATATCGTTTGTAAATTATGTTTGCCTTTACGCTTTAGAAGTACGTACAAGCGCATATTCTTATTTTGTTTCAAACGGTTTTCCCACTTTCAAGAAATAAAGAAAAAACTCTCCCTCGGCGGCCAGATATACGGGATCAAACCGGCATGGCCAGAGGGAGAGTTTTATTTTTATCTGGTAGTGTTATCGGGACAGCAAGCATCGTCCCCTACAAACACTTTTCACGCTTGCGGCATGATAGAATGATATTGCCTTGCTCTTTTAGCCGCTTATTCCGCCACGGTTCTATCCAGCATAGCCGTTATCCCCTCCGCCAGCTGTTCGGCGGCCTGGGTTGTTGTCAGCTCTCCGTTGCTGCAGGCAGTCAATACGGCGGCGTACAAGCCGTCCGGCACAGCGGCCAGAGCCGGGCTTTCAAATGTGGGGTCAAGTGGGAAATCCACAAAAGCCATCATGCGGTTGTTGGCTTCCACCACCAGCGGGTTCACCAGGCCTGCCGCTATGGCAGCCGCACGGCCAGTGACGGAATCCGGCAAACCGCAGGCAGTGCCCATGATGGAAGCACCCATATCCTCGTTCAGCAAAAAGTTGACCAGAATCGCCGCTTCTTTCGGGTGCTGGCAGCTGCTGTTGATGGCAAGGGCCAGATATACTTTAGAACATCCGCCGTTGGCCTGCCCGCCAAAGGCGATCTCATCCCCTACCAAAAAGCCGCTGGCATTTTTTAACGCACTGCGGTAGGTTTCGGCGTCGGCATCCCAGGCAAAGGTACCGGCGTACTGGCCGTTCTGCCACATGGGGGTCTGGTCCAGCGTCCCGTTTGTCTGCTGGGCGGCAAGGGTGGGCATGACATGGTTTTCTTCCAGCGCCTGCAAAAATTCCAGCCCGGTTTTGATCTCGTCTGTCGAATATTGCAGCTGGCGATCCACCACCCACGCTTTGCCAGTGGTAGATTCCAGATAACTGACCATCAGGTTCATGCGGGCGGCTGCATCCATGGCCAGGGGGTAATATTCCTCCCCCAGCACCTCGCGGAAGGTGTTGCCTGCGGTCAGCAGCTCCTCATAGGTTTTGGGCGCATCGATCCCTGCCTGTTCAAAAGTGCAGGTGTTCCAATAAAAAATGCGGCCTGTCACCGACATTGGCACAGCCAGCAAAGCGCCATCCACTGTGCAGGCATCCAGCGCACTCTGGCTGAACTGCTCCAGATCGATCACATCGCTATATTCGTTCAGGTCAACAAACTGGTCAGCATTTTGGCCCGGCCAGGTCCAGTCCACCTGCATCACATCGGCGGTTTGATCCTCGTCAGCGGTGGTGCCGTAGATGGTTTCTACAGTAATATATTGCAGTTTTGCCTCAAATGCCTGGATGGCCTGCTGGTAGGTTTCGGTGCGGGCATCGTCCCCCCACCAGCTCATGGTCAGGGTAACGGGTTCCGGCTGAGTGGATGCCTGTCCGGGGGCAGACTGCTGCGCCGTGCCGCAGGCGGCCAGCTGCAATGCCAGTGCGCCAACCAGCGCAAGGGCTGCGGCGTTTGCTGTTGTTTGGTTCATCGGGTTCCCTTTCTTGCAGTTGCCTGCAATGTGGATTTGCGGTTACCCCTATTATAGCGGATTCCAGTTTTTCTGTCACGGGTTGGACGGATAATTTTGGGGGCAATTTTGCGGCATGGGAAAGGTTGGTACAAATTGTCAAGTTTGTAACGCCCCCGCCGTGGAGAAACCTTACCGCAGTACCAATATGCAATAACCCAATCCCCATATGTAAGAGATAGCGTCCTGGGCCGCCCTACGGATAGCAAAAGGGCCGCAGGCGCTTTTGCTGCCTGCAGCCCTGCCCGTGGGCGGACGGAGCGCCCCGCGGGGATACTTTTGAATATTAACAGCGGCTTACGACCGCCAAACAGGCATTTTGCCGCTGTATATCATCACTTTACCACAGTCACATTCTCGGTGTCCTGCCAGCAGAAATCCTGATCGAACCACGGGTCCATAGAGCTGTCTTTGCGGATAACGACGTCCTCGCAGCGGATGCTTTTGCCATGTACGCAGGTAAAGCCATTCACTTTTCCGGGAATCATGCCGGGCACCTCGCTGGGGCGCAGGTCCCAATGGTCAATGGGCCATGCGGTCTGCTTGCGGATGTCCACCCGGATGTGGCGGAACGAGATATCTTCCAGGCTGTTGCCCTCGCTTCCGTGCAGGAAAATGCCGTTTTCGCCGCTGCAGTTAATGTTTTCAAAATGTACATTGCGGATATGCCCCACCCTGTTGCCCTGTTTGCGGTCCACCGCCGTCACACAGATGGCTTCGGCTTCGCCCCACCACTGGTCAGAGAACATGCGGGTGTTGATGTGCAGGTTGGCAAAGGTCACGTTTTCAATGTTGCCGCCATCACGCAGCATCAGAGAGATGCCGCGGTTGGTGCGGGAGATAACGCAGTTGGTGACGGTAATATTGCGGAAGTCCGAAACGCTCTCGGTGCCAAACTTGATAGCGGCACTGGTGGAGGTCAGCGTACAGTTGGAAACCACAATGTTCTCACACGGGCCAAGATATGCATTTTTCTCAGTGGTCTTGAACACGATGCAGTCATCGGCGGATTCAATATGGCAATTGTTGATGCGCACATTGCGGCAGTGGTCGGGATCAATGCCGTCGCAGTTGACCATTTTCAGGTTATTCAAAATGCGGATGCCATCGATCAGCACATCCTGGCAGCCCACCATATGCACGGTCCAGAACGCGCTGCGGGTCAGGGTGACTTCACGGATGGTCAGGTGCTGCACACCTTTCATCAGCAGCATGGGAATGCGCGGGTAATAGGTTCCCTCAATAAAGTTATGATCGATCTCGCCGTAAAAGTTTTCTTCGGAGCCATCGATTACGCCGCTGCCGCTGATGCAGACATCCTCGGCATCCTTAGCCATAATGAAATAATTCTTCGGCTCACCGTCATATTCGCAGTTTTCGTAAGAGGGCACTTTGAGCGATGTATCGCGGTAATGGTCGCGGTAGGCAGCTTCCACTTCCAAGAAGTCCTCTTTGTTTTCGCTGGCTTTCAGGCGGGAGCCGTGCTCCAGGTGCAGCTCCACATGGCTGTGCAGCAAAATGGAACCGCATTTGTAAATATGGCCGCCCGGCACCAGCACTCGGCCGCCGCCGGCTGCCGCGCAGGCATCAATGGCTTTCTGGATGGCAGGGCCATCGTTTGTGGTGCCATCACCCACGGCACCATATTGCAAAATATCATAAATCATGATTGGCCTCCTTGGGGAGTATTCAGGGTGTATCAGCTGGGCCGAAAGCCCAGATAATCTTCACGGGTAATCGTTGTTTTTCATTTTTCGATACACCTTAGAAGCTATTTTTTGTCATCATTGCGCACCGGCTTTATCTGGTACGCAATGCTGATAAAACAGCTTCTTAAGGCAATACCGCATAATTCTAAGTGCCGATACGGCGAGCGAGGTGCGG
>OLPR01001402.1_pt1 | contig 19821 bp, 20 predicted proteins | sample 1672761 | NCBI WGS metagenome assembly OLPR01 (sample SAMEA3136721, study PRJEB25190) | human gut metagenome | biome: human gut; feature: human-associated habitat; material: faeces | place: Austria | collected 2013 | reverse complement strand
TAAAAATGGTGCCGTGTGTGCTTTTATTTATTATCTGGTTGAATTATTCGGAAGAAAAGTTAAGAAGGGGATCTTTATTGATCTTCAAGTCACAAATGATGATATTGCAGGTTTTTGCGGTGTATCTACAAGAAATAGTGTAAATCGTATCTTACGTGGATTAAGACAACAAGGTGTTATAACGATGGTATATCATAAAATCCTAGTTCTAGATGTGGATTATTTAAAGCGCTATGTATAGTAAAAGGAGCTAATTTAGCTCCTTTTGTTGTTTAATAATGTCATGTACATCAATAATTGTTTTCTTGATTTTACACCAAGCTTACTATAAATATTACGATTGTGATACTTTAATGTATTGTCCGTAATATTTAATGTTTCTAGAATATCCTTACTTGAATATCCCTTCACATAGAGATTTAAGATCTCTTTTTCTTTGCGTGTTAAAGTCGCAAGACATTCAAGGAAACGTTTATATTCATCCTCATCAATATCATCGATACGTTTTGTCGTTAACCGCTCCACTTCTTTTTTAGCTCTGTCATATTCCTTTTGAATGGCTTCATGTTCATTTTCAATCTGTTCAAGCTTCTTGCGATTTTCCTGCATTTCTAGCTCAAGCGTCAACATTTTATTCTCAACTTCATAGTCTTTTGAAGATAAGAAATCCAAAAGATCATCAATTTCTTGTACATCATAGCGCATACTGTTTTTATTGTCTTTACGCAGCTGTTCTAATCCTTTTAGAATTGGGAACAGGTATCTTTGACTGAAGAAGGAGCATCCTAAAAATACAAATAATAATAGGACAATGGTAAAGAAGAATAATTCAATATTACTTTTTGCGATGGCTCGATTGTAGTCAGAATCCAAAATCATAACATATGTCGAATAGGTTTGATTCTTAGAAATTTTGACAGTATTCTTAATTCCAATATAATTACGATTTTTACTTATGATTCTCAATAAGTTGTTGCCAATAGGCTTAATGGAAAGATCTCCATTTGGCATATAATAGAATCCGTTTTGGCTTCCCGTACTAAAGCCTTCATTTGTGATGATTGAATCGGAGTCTGGCACTAAAAGACACGTTAAATGGTTGAGAGTTGAGGGCTGGGGATGCGCAAATTTAAACCAGCTTTGTGAAATTTCAAAACCACAAAGACCATAGAAGGTACCATCCTTTCCAACTAAAGGAACACGTAATAGGGCGATTCTTTCACCTGTGTATGGCAATTGAATAATATTTGATAGGGAATAATCAAAGTTCCCTTTTTTTAATTCTTCATAATCGGGTACAAGTGTAATATCAAATTCCTGTCTCCATTTACGATGTGGCATGATGCCATGCTTTTTTCCTATATTTGCGATGCCACGATACAAAATTAAGTCTTCCTTTGAATAGGACATTGTCGTTTTTTGAAGATACACACCACTTCGTTGTGTCTGCGCATTATCCAAAGTGGAATTGATTGTCGTATCTAGTTGTACATAAGCTCCTGAACAATTAGATCGTTCAAGATATTGTCCTAAAGGCTGAATCATATCGTTTTCTAATGCATAAAGAGCGTTTGGATTATCTTGTAGTTGACTAAATGTCAAACCTTGTTTTTCAAGGCTTGTTTCTAAAGTATTTTGCATAGTTTCGCCTAGAGCAATATTCATAGAGGCAAGATCATCCCAATAGGATTCCATATTGTTTGTGAAGTATTCACTCTGAATGGATAGGTTTTTATGAAAGTCTTGCTCTGTTGTACCAAGTCGACCAAATAGGAAGAGTCCCATTAATAGGGTGACAGTGTTGGCTGTGACAAGGAAAAACATGTAGACAAAGAGCTTTCGTTTCATGGATTTTTCTTTTTTCTTAAAGCTTATCTGCATAATTTAGCACCTCATGAAAAACTTTTTAATATGTCCATTGCCTCTTGTACAAGTACATCTATGTCTTCTCCAGCTTCATATCTTGCTTGCCATTCTTGTTGGTGGCTTCTTACTTGATCATAAAATGCATAGGCCTTTCTAGAAATCGCATTTGGAACCTCTCTAGAAATAACGGTATAGTCGGATTTCATTTCGGTGAGTGTATTGTATAAAGATTGTGTTTCTTCATCTTCAAACTTTTCATTTTTTAAGTTTTTAAATGCTTTTTTTGTGACTGGCATGTAACCTGCTTGGATCACAAAGTCCATGTTTCGTTTTGGTTCCACAAGCCAATGTGCAAAGACACTAGCGGCTTCTTGTTTTTGTTCTGTAGTCTTATAGGCACATAATCCAACACCAGCTTGTGTCATGAGGGCATGGTCTTTATCGGCCTTTGGATAAGGCAGGGCAATCGCATTTAATGGTTCCGTTGTATTATCTGGATATGTAACGATGCCATTTAAATAGAGATAGGCAGCACTGCTTGATACACCAATAAGTGTTTCTCCGGTTGTAAGTTCTGTGCTTGAATAGAAATCTGAAGCAGAAATATGGCCTTTGATCAATGGTTCTAGAAAGGTTCTAAAGGCTTCTTGAAATTCTTTATCGTCCGTATTATACCAGCCATTCTCATTAAACATATGTTTAGAGCCTAATGCGATTGCATAAGATTCAATGGAATTTAATAGATAATCAAAGCATAATAATGGCTTTCCATTTGACCATTCATAATATTTTTCGGCTACATCAAACGTTTGATTCCAAGTGTCAAAATCATTTAATGAAACAGCGGTATCGTTAGAAAACTTTTCAAATTGTGTACCATTCATAAATAAAACGATTGTTGATTTTGATAATGGAAGATCCACAAGCTTATCCTCTAGCATTCCAGCATCTAAAAACTCATCAACAAAATTTGAAATTTCCTTCTCTGTAAATACATCATTCCATACAACACTCTTATCTAAGCCTACCTGTTTGGCATTATGAATATGTCCTGTATAAAGATCTGGCATTGGATCTGCACCTGGTTCTTTAGATAAACTTTCTTCAAGCTCAGAACCGATTTTACTCGCATTGGTTATTTTTGTGACATTAATTATGATGCCCTTGTCCTTGCCTTCTGTTTCATTGAATTCAGCAATCAACTGATTCATTGGAGAATTGGCTTGTTCTCCATAAACATGCCACATTGTCAGGGTCACGGGGTTATCTTTATCGAGTAAAGATTTTGATGAACACCCATATAGATTGCATAGGCCTAGACCAAATACTAATAAATATTTTATAACTTTTTTCATGATTTTCCCCTTTATTTACAGCAGTTCCCACCCTTTTTAAGTTTTGGGGTGGGGTAAATTTTATAATACTTTCTATAATGAAAATGTAAGTTGATTACATAAGATTGAAAGTGCTTTCTAAAGACAATATAGCACATAATGAAAAGTCAATCAAATAAGGAAAGGAGGAAAAGAAATGGGGTTGTTTTCTAAAAAGGAATGTGATGTGTGTAAAAAGAAGATGGCATTGATGGAAGGTTATAAATGTGCGGATGGTACGATCTGTAATGACTGTAAGAAAAAAATGTCCCCATTATTTACAGACTACAAAAACACAACAATAACACAGATCAAAGATCAGCTAACATATCGTGAAGAAAACGCACAAAGAGTCAAAGTGTTTGTGGCAGCTGAAACGTTTGGTGAGTATCCAAAGGTAATGGTTGATCGAAAGCACAACTGGTTTGTCGTGACAAAGGCAACAAAGCTTAGTGATGAAAATCCAGATGTGTTTGACTTAAGTGACATTCAAAATGTTTTGGTAGAAATTGAAGAGAATAAGCGAGAACTTCATTTCACAAATAAGAAAGGGAAGACATGTTCCTATAAACCAGCAAGATACGAATTTACGTACAAATTCAAGGTAAATATTCAAATGAATCATCCATTCATAAAAATGATTTCTTTGAAGATTACCAAAGAGGATGTCAAGATCATTTCAGAAATGCAGGATAAAGAAGTAATGGTACAGTCAAACGAAAAGTATCAGGAATCTTTACAGGTGGCAAACGCATTAAAGGATGCGCTTGAATCATAATAATGCACAGAAAAGGAGGAATCATATATGGCGAATACATGTGCAATTTGTGGTGCAACAATTAATGTTTTACAATCACAGAAATTAATGGATGGAAATTATATTTGTACAAAGGGTTGTCGTGCAAAAGGATTAAAATATTATGATTATGTTCATTCAGATTTAGATAATGTTAAGGATCATATTCATCAAACTGAGGTGGGTACAAAGATTTGGCAAGATTTAATGGAACCTTTGAAAAAAACGCGTGATAAAAATCAAAAGATGCAGTCTTTTGGCCCTATTTATATTGCACCAAGTCTAGGTTTGATTGCGGTTATTGAAACTCGTGGAGGTTTGTTTAATACAAAAACATATGCGTGTGTATATCGTCTAGAAAATCTTCAGATTTATAAAACCGAAAATATGCCAGCCAGAACGAGCGGTTCGGATAAAGATAAAAAGTGTGTTCACTTAGGCTTTGTACATACAAAAGGTTTAAATGATGTCTATATTCCATTTGATGATGAAACAAGATGCCATCAATGTGTGGATTATCTAAATAAATTGTTTGGCTTAGATGATTCGTTTAGAAGTGGAATTAAAAAGTCAGTAACTCAGTTTAAGGCAACAAAGAGTATGTGGGATTTAGCGAAAGCTAAAAAGAATGGTGAAAACTTAGAGGAAAAGGCAAAAGAAACTGTGGATGCGTTTGGGGCAACGATCATTGGAGATCGTACGCAATTTAAAGATGCAGCCGATCAAGCTCTTGCGAACTATGATCTGGACTAAATTTTGTTCGGTCTTGTTTCTTAGTTTGAATCTAATGTTTACAGGTTGTAAATCACAATCCAATGAAGAGGTATATGTTTCAGATTCCTACAATATTCATGAAGAATATAAGGATGCATGGGGAAATGTTGGTAAGTACGACATTTCCTTACCTTATATTCATTGTGATTCAAAGAGCGCAAAGAAATTGAATAAGACCATAAAAAATGAATACAAGGATTTGGTAGATTCTTTAGATGAGGCAAAAGAAGAAGGGTATACGTTGCCGTACACAAAGGTTAGTTATGATGTGTATACACATTCAAATCTATTGAGTTTAGTTATTAAGGAAGAAGTAGAGACGGAATATCCTAGGTATAAGGTGTATCATTTTGATTCTAAAACGAAGAAGCGTGTTTCGAATAAAAAGTTGTATAAGAAATATAAAATCAGTCAAAAAGATCTGAAGGTATGGGCTGCACAGGCTTTTGATCAGGAATATGCCAATGAATATTATGACAATGTAAAGGAGTTAAGAGCTCAAACAATTGGTTTGTTGCCTTCAAATCTGGATGTGTTTTACCACAAAGGAAAATTGAATGTATTGATTCCTATCGCCACAAATTTTGGTTCTGGAACAAAGATGGTTTTGTATAGGCCAAGTCGCAAGAAGTCTTATAAGATAGAAGATTCTTCCACGTTTGACCAGATGACTATGACATTAAAGGATAATAAACTATCGCTTTACTATAGTGGAACGGATAAAACGTATAAGGTGCATGGTTGTTTTAATGAGTATAAACAAGTTCATGTGTATGAAATAGGTCCTGGTGTCACTTATGGTTTTGCGCTAACGACAAATGGTTTGGTGGAAGTGATTGCGATTGAGGATGGTTTGCCGATTGAGCGTGTTTGTAGTCAAGGACCATTATATGGGTTAGATAAAGTAAAAAGCCTTCGTAGTGGGCAGGCACTGACAGAAAATGATCAGTTGATTGATTTATTTGATGCATTGAGAAATCAGCCGTTTAAAAGTCTTGAGGGTACGTATACAAATGAGAGTGTAACACTTCAAATCGATGAGAATGGTTTGTATGCAATGCAGGATCAAGAGAATTCGCATTCTGGCCTATTGTTTAGTGTAGGTATGGAAGAAGATGGATTTGTGTATGGATATGATGACTATAATCAACAAGTCTTATCGTATTGTAAAGTAATGCCGTTATATGAAAAATTAGAGATCAAAAATTTGTTTGATCATGACAAATTAGAATTGGAGTATAAATATGAATAAAAAAGTATTAGTAAGTGCATTCGCATTAAGTATGGTATTTGGATTGACAGGATGTTCAAGTGAAAAGCCAGAAGAAAAAAAGGAAGATACAAAGGTTGTTGAAAAGAAAGAAGAGAAGAAGGAAGAAAAGAAAGAAGAAAGTACGGATGCTGTATTAGTAAGAGAAATTTCGAGTAAGACATATACAGTCACAATTCCAAAGCTTACTTCATTCTATACACCAAGTAGAGATGGTTTAGAAGTTAAAACAGAAGTAAATGAGCAACAAATCTCATATACACTTGAAGATGAATTTGGTGATTTTAAAATGGCTATTTATGTAAATCCAATCAGTGCTGAGAGTGCAGAAGCCTATGCGAATCGTATTAATGAAGGATTTAAGGATGATGAATCGGAACAATATAAGCCTAGCACGGTGGGTGATTTCAGTGGTTTTAGAAAGGTGACTACAAGTGAAAATCCTAGCTTCAAATGTAAAGATAACTTGTTGTTGGATTTTGCAAGTGCAGATGGATCTAATGTAGTGATGTCTGTGACTGTAGAACAATTCAATGATTCGGATACTGCGGATATGGAAGTAGCGATGAAAGCTATTTTAGACAATATGAAAGTTGAGGTTAAGTAGTCATGAACGCAAAATTTGTGAAAAGCTTATTAGTAATCGGAATGGGCTTGAGTTTAGCTGCTTGTTCATCGAATGATCCAGAGCCTAAAAAGGAAGATACAAAGGTTGTCGAAGATAAAAAGGAAGAAAAGAAGGAAGAGAAGGCAACGGATTTTGTAGTAAGTAAAAACTATAATAAGAAATATGACATCATCATCACAATGCCTCAAGACTTCACAACGATTTATACGCCAGCAGATGGTGTAGAGGTTACAGGAGAGATTGTCAATGATTCCTTTATTCGCTATAGCTTTGAAAATAAAGAAGCCGATACGAAAAAGATTGCGGCTATTGAAGCAAATGCAGATGCAACAGCGGATGAAGTGGCTGAAACCTTCAATAAAGGTGAGGAAGATGAGAGTAAGCTTTATAAGGCTTATCAGGTTGGAAATTATACAGGTGTAAATAAGATTTCGGATTATTCTTATGATGATTATGTAACGTACAATATGTATTTCAATTTGGATCGAGATGGTTTTAAAGGAACAATTAAGGTTGTTGTTGAAAAGCTAAAAGCGGAAGCGGATGATTCGGATACAGAAGCTATTATTACTGCAATTTTAGATAATGTAAAAGTTGAAAAGAAGAAATGTGAGTAAGCCTATGAATCATAAGCTAGCTAAGATCTTGCTTGCGCTAGGTATAGGCTTAAGCCTAGTTTCTTGTGCAAAAAAGCCAGAAGAACCAAGGTCTTCACAAGTGAAAAAAGAAGAGAAGGTAAAGATTGGCGAAATGACTGGAGTCGCACAAATGAATGGCTATTTCATTAAAATGACGATGCCGGATTTATTGTCGGTTTATACACCAAAACAAGAAGGCTTAGATATATCGGGTAAGCTAGAGGGTGGTCGTATTCTTAAATATGATTTACATTCGGATGATCGTACGTATATCACGCGAATTTCAATTGATTGCGATTATCGTAAGGCAGCCAAGGAAACGGCGGATGTCTTGAATGCAGGTTTTGAAGATGAAGCAGATCAATATAAGGCATTTACAATTGGTAAGTATTCGGGTTATAAGAAAACAACGATATATGATTCGTCTGATAAAACCTATTCTAAGATGTTGATCGATTATCCGGTTGGTGAAGATAATGTTGTCTTACAAATCTATGTAGAACAAGAAAAAGCCAATGATTTGGATGAGGTAACAAGAGCGATTTTGGATAATATCGTTGTGGAAATTTGTATGGAAGAGTAGGTGATCAGAGTGAAAAGGAATAAGTTATTAACTGGTTTCTTAGTCTTGGGGTTAGGGCTTAGTTTAGTGGCTTGTTCATCTAATGAGCCGGAAGAAAAGGTAGAAGAAAAGAAAATAGAAAAGACTAAGGCAATCGAAGAAAAAGAAGAAAAGGTAAAAGAAGAGAAGAAGGAAGAAGAAAAGGCTAAGGCAGCTGAGGAAGAAAAAGAAAAGGATAGTACGATTATTAGTTATGCGAATAAAAAGGTAAGAGTTACTTTACCTAAAGATTTGACTTCTTTCCATACGCCTGCTAGAGAAATTTCTAGATATAGCTATATGGAAGAATCGAATGTTCTTGGTTATTCATTGTATGCGAAAGATCGTACGTTCACCATTCATTTCTCAATTGGAACGGATGGCTGGGATTCAGCAGAGGCTGCCAGTATTTCTCACAACAAGGTTTGTAAGGATGAATCAAAAATGTATGAGCCATGTACTGTAGGTGAATATTCTGGATATAAGTATGTGGTGTCAAGTGATAAATCGATTGAATATCATTATGTGCTTGATTATCTAGTGGATGGTCAAGATGTCGTACTAACCATTCGTGAAGAATTACGTAATGATGACGATACTTCCTTGTTAGAGCCATTGTTGCTGGATGTGGTACATAATTTAAAGATTGAATTAATAGGAGAATAATATGGATGGGAATAAGTTATTAACCGGCTTCTTAGTTTTGGGTATGGGACTGAGTTTAGTGGCTTGTTCAAATGAAAAGCCGGAGACAAAAAAAGAAGAGGCTAAGGTAGCAGAAAAGAAAAAAGAAGAGAAACAAATTGTTACGCAGGATCGAACAGCTAAATTGAGTATTGTTGAAGATCTATCTCCTTATTTTACTTCATCTAGAGAGGGTGTAGGTAAAATGGAGGGTATGTTAAAGGATAATGGTTCGATTGTCTATAAGTGTTTAAATGAAGAGAATAAGTATGAGTTGAATGCTGAAATTAAATTGTTGTCGTCTAGCTCAGCTGAAAAGAGTGCGGATCTACAGAATTCAATGTATGGTGAAAATGATGAGGATAAAAAGTATAAGCCTTGTACGTTTGAGGGTTTTGATGCGTATAGTCACACCATCAATCTGGGTACAGTTGAAAATACTAGACTTCACTATTATGTAGATTATCCAGTCGAGGATATCAATAAGGTCGTTTCTATTGAGATCAACCAGAAGAATGATAAAGAAAAGGATACTTCTGATTTAGAACCTTTTGCGAAAGCAATCATTAAGAATATGAAGCTCGAAAAGGTGAAGGAAGAAAAGAAAGAGGAAGAAAAAAAGGAAGTTAAAGAAGAGAAGATGGATGAAAACAGCAAGGAAATTGTTGGTAAATCGTCTCGTGCAAAATTAACTTTACCAAGGGATTTGACTTCGTTCTATACGCCAAGTGAAAAGTATGACACGATCAAGGGAAAACAAGATAAGGGAAACATTGGTTATACATTAAGTCGAAAAGATCCAGATCGTTCAATCTACGTTAACATATGTACAGATTCAAGTGATACGCTTGAAGAGGCTATCGTCTTCCATAATGAACATTTAAGTAAAGGAGAAGAGCCATTCACAGAGTATACATTGGGTGAATATTCTGGATATCGTTCTATGAGCTACACGAATTATTGGAATAGTGCCAATGATACGACGTATAGGTATAAGTTAAATTATCCAGTGGGCGATAAAAATGTAATATTATCATGTTCTGTAAAACTTCGTGATAATTCGGATGACACGACAGGATTAGAAGATATATTATTGGCGGCTTTGCAGCAATTGAAGGTAGAAGTTAAATAATAATAGGAGAACATAATATGAAAAATAATAAGTTATTAACAAGTCTGTTTGTGCTTGGTATGGGCTTGAGTCTAGTTGCGTGTGGTGCAAGTGATGGTGGTACGACTACAAAGACGGATGGTACAAAAACGGTAGAGAAGAAAGAGGAGCAGAAGTTTGCGGATCGAAAAGAATTAGAAATGGAAGGTCTAGCTTGTAAATTCTCATTACCAAACATGGATTCTTTCTATTTGGTGAAGGGTTTAGAAAAGCCTGTATATGAGATGGACGAATCACTTGCGAGTATTAAATATGAGGTAAATGATGATTATCTTCCAGTTCTTCTGGTTTTTGTAGGAGATGATGCATTTGCGGAATGGAGTGAAGGATACACTGTAGAAGAACTTGCTGAAAAGGATTTGAATGGAGAAGCTGACTATAAAGAAACAAAAGTAGGTGGCTATAGAGCTTTAGTTGCGGATTTATCCGATGAGGATAGCGTTAAGAAGGCATACTATATTGAACATCCAGATCTAACAAATGGAATCGTTCATATCGAAGTCAATGAATATGATGATAACGATATTTCAGATGAATTGGCAGAAGCGATTATTAAAGAGTTCAAAGTTGTTGAACTTTTAGATGTTGAATAATTGTACTTGTATGAATAAGACACGATTTAAGTGACAGGAGGTTTGTACTTGATGTCTAATCAGAATCGTGAGTATGGCAAAAGAAAAGAGTTGAATGTGCAGAGCTTAGCTTGTACATTCACTCTACCAAATATAGATGCTTATTTTCGTGTGAATGATGAGCGTGTTACGTATAAAAGTAAAGTTGTTGCTTCAGGGGTGATGTATCGCATTTTTGGTCAGAATACGGATATTTTAGTGTTTGTGGATACTATTCTTTATATTCGAAACAATGCGATGTCTTATGATGAAGTGGCTCGTGTTGAGTTTGAAAATCTAGATTATAAAGATTTAGAGATACTTGCTTATAAGACATGTATATATGAGGAAGAGGATGGTAATTATATAAAACGTACATATCTTGTGGACTGTCCAGATATATCAAGTGGTGTATTGAGAATCGAAATTCTGAGTAAATCGAATGAATTTGATTCTTTAGTAAGAGCGATTGTAAAAGAAATACAAGTAAAAACAATAGAAGAATGGTAGGTAAATAATATGGGATTAATTAAAGCAGGTGCTGGAGCTGTTGGTTCTGTTTTTGGCGATCAATGGAAGGAGTACTTTTATTGTGATGCATTAGAGCAGGATGTGTTGGTTCGTAAGGGTTCTAAAAGGACGGGAAAAAAGTCGAGTAATAAAGGAAGTGACAATATCATTTCAAATGGTAGTGTGATTGCGGTTGCGGATGGTCAATGTATGTTGATTGTTGATCAGGGTCGTGTTGTTGAGCTTTGTGCAACGCCAGGAGAATTTGTGTATGATTCTTCAAGTGAACCTTCTATCTTTGCGGGAAGCTTAGGTCAGAGTATTAAGGATTCTTTCTCAACAATGGCTAAGCGTTTCACTTTTGGTGGAGATACGGCTAAGGATCAAAGAGTGTATTATGTGAACACAAAAGAAATGGGTGAAGTTCTATATGGAACGGCGACTCCAATTCCATTTAGAGTGGTTGTGAATGAAGAATTGGGCTTCAAATTGTCAGTGAAATTGCGTTGTAACGGTAACTTTACATATCGTGTGGCCGATCCAATCTTATTCTATACAAATGTTTGTGGAAATGTGGCAGAGGATTTTGAGTCTGAAACCATTGAGGGCAAACTTAAGGGTGAATTGATGACGGCTTTGCAGCCTGCCTTGGCAAAATTGAGTGCGGATCGTGTGATGTATTATGAGATTCCAGCTCACACAATGGATGTTGCGGCAGCTTTAAATGATGAGTTGAGTGATATTTGGCGTGCTAAGCGTGGCTTGGAAGTTGTATCTTTCAATATTAACTCTTTGAGTATTCCTGAAGATCAAGAAAAGAAGATCACGGAGTGGGAAGAAAATGCGATGACAATGAATCAAACGGTTGCGGCAAGTCGTTTGGTTGGAGCCCAGGCTACAGCTATGAAGGATGCTGCAAATAATGCGTCTGGTGCAATGACTGGATTTATGGGTATGGGTATGGCTATGAATCAGGGTGGTATAAGTGCGCAAAACTTATATGCGGCGGGTGCTGCTGCTCAACCAGCTCCTGATCCAACTCCAACACCGACTTCTGCACCTGCGCCTGAGGCAAAGGCAGATGGCTGGACTTGTCCAACTTGTCAAAATGTAGTGAGTGGTAAGTTCTGTCCTGAGTGTGGAACGCCTAAGCCTAGTGTTGAGGGTTGGGCTTGTCCGACTTGTGGTACTGTAAATAAGGGTAAATTCTGTACAGAGTGTGGTGCAAAAAAACCGGCACATGAACCGTTGTATCGTTGTGATAAGTGTGGTTGGCGACCTGAGGATCCGCATCATCCACCTAAATTCTGTCCGGAGTGTGGTGACCCATTTGATGATAATGACATAGAAAAGTAGAGGGTTTTAATTATGAGTACTTTACAAGAGTTTAAATGTCCTTGTTGTAATGGTTCCATTTCGTTTGATACAAAACTTCAGAAAATGAAGTGTCCTTATTGTGATACAGAATTTTCTCTGGAAACACTTCAGCAATATGATTCTGTAAAGATTGAGGAAGAAGATCAATTTGAGTGGGATGTGAAGCCAGGTCAAGAATGGGCTGAAAATGAAACTGATGGATTATTGACCTATGTTTGTAATTCGTGTGGTGGTGAAATTGTTGCGGATGAAAATATGGCGGCTGCATCTTGTCCGTTTTGTGGGAGTCCGATTGTCGTAAAGGAAAAATTGGGTGGTATCTTAAAGCCGGATTTAGTGATTCCGTTTAAATTGGATAAAAAGGCGGCTAAGGAAGGTTTGAAACAGCACTATAAGGGTAAGACTTTATTGCCTAAAGAATTCAAATCAGAAAATCATATTGAAGAAATCAAAGGTGTATATGTTCCTTTCTGGTTGTTTGATGCAGATGCCGATGGTGAGGTTCGTTATAATGCGACAAAGGTTCGTATGTGGTCGGATTCAGAATATGATTATACGGAAACCAAATACTATCGTTTATATCGTAAGGGGCATGTAAGATTTGAAAACATTCCGGTGGATGGTTCGAGTAAGATGCCAGATGATATGATGGAGTCTATTGAGCCGTATGACTTAAAAGATGCGGTAGACTTCCAAACGGCCTATTTAGCTGGCTTTTTAGCTGATAAATACGATGTGGATGCCGATTCAAGTATTGATCGTGCCAATACCCGTGTAAAGAAGTCTACGGAAGATGCGTTTATGACCAATTGCGGTAAGTATGACACAGTTACTTGTGAGGATAGTGCAGTTCAGATTCAAAGTGGTACGGCAAAATATGCGTTGTATCCAGTGTGGATCTTAAATACGAAATGGAAGGGTGAAAACTACAGTTTTGCGATGAATGGTCAAACAGGTAAATTTGTAGGGAATCTTCCAGAAAATAAGAGCCTAGTTTACTTATACTATGTAGTGGTTACGCTTCTTGGAAGTGTTTTAGCTTATATCGTAATATTGATTTTGAGTTGGGGAAAGTAGGAGGTTGTTTATGAAAAAACTTAGTATTTTATGTTCTTCTCTTCTACTTGCACTTATGATGTGCTTCCCGGTTTTTGCGAGTGAAGATCTAAGATATGTAGAGGATAATGCAGGCTTATTAACTGTAAGTGAACAGCAGGAATTAAATGATACTTTAACTGAAATCAGTGAAAGACAAGGTGTAGATGTTGCCGTAATCACTGCAGATGATATGGGTGATCAATCCATAGAAGACTACGCAAAAGCAAAATATGATGAGCGTGGCTATGGTAATGATGGTGCTTTATTGGTTGTCAATATGGAAGTTCGCAAGTGGTGGATGTCTACTTATGGAAAAGGTACTACAGCTATTTCGTCAGAAGATATTAGTACGATTGGTAGTGAGTTTGCGCCTTATTTAAGTAGTGGAAAATATGCGGATGCATTTGAAACATACGCAAGACTTTGCGATGACTATATTACTAGAGCACCTAATCTTTCCGAAGAGTATGCGCAAGCTTTAAGTGGTCTTACTTCATTACAAGATGGACTAAGATTTGTGAATGATGATGCGCGTTTATTAACTGAGGATGAAAGAAAAGAGTTAAATGATACTTTAACCCAAATTGGTAAGCGTCAAGGTTTAGATGTTGCGATATTGACTACAAAAGATACGGGTGGTAAGGCACTTCTTGATTATGCGATGACGATGTATGAAGCGCTTGAGTATGGTCAGGGTAAAAATAAAGATGGAATTCTTTTAGTGGTCAACATGGAAACACGTAAGTTCTGGATGGCTACTCATGGTTATGGTATTACAGCATTTATGGATGCCGGAATTAGTTATATTAGTGAAAAGCTAGGTCCTTCTTTTAAGAAAGAGAAGTACATGAAGGCTTTTACAACGTTTGGTAGTCTTTGCGAAAAGTTTGTAGAAAAAGCACATAATGGTAAGCCTTATGATGTTGGAAATATGCCGTTTAAATGGCTTCCATGGTATTGCGTTCCAATAAGTCTTTTAGTAGGCTTTGTCTGTGCAGTCTTTGTGGTTAGTAAAAAGCGTGAACAACTTCATTCTGTTAGTTTTGAAGACAAGGCTCATAATTATATGAAGAAAAATACGTTGAAGATGAAAGAGGCTCATGACTACTTCTTGTATCACACGATAACTCGTAATCGAATCAAATCTGACGATGATGATAGTTCGAGCGGAGGAAGTAGCACATTCACTAGTAGTAGTGGCGACACGTATGGTGGTGGTGGCGGTAGCTTCTAATGCCGCAAAATGCAAGATCAACCCCTCCTGTATTTTCCACTTTCAAGAGAAATTAATGTGAAGGCCAGTAATTGGCCTTCTTTATCGTTATTGTGGCAAATTTAGGGGATTATTTGAGATGAATGAGTGGGCTTGTTAAGATAAAGAAAACAGGGGGATAGTGTTATGGGCAAAAAGATATTATCTATGTTAGGTCTTGGAATAGTGTGAATCGGTATTGTAGTTGGGGGCAATCTTGTATTGATTCTTGTTGGCGCTATTTTTCTTGGGTTAGGTCAAGTGTTAAAGGAAAACGGTAATAATTCAAAGAATAAACAAGTATTTCATGAGTTCTTTGATGATGTAGAGGTAGATCCTGTTTCCCATTTGTTGGATGTATCAGATACGAATATTCCTTTGCCTAAACATGATTATTGTAGTGGCGGTGGATATGTACAAGGTAAATATAAAGTTCTAGATGTAGAGTTATGTACTATTAAACTTGCAGATGTGATAGAAGTTTTGTGTGATGAGACTGGTTTGTGGGAGAAGAATGAGAAACAAATTTATGAAGGTCAATGGATGTTGTGCAATCTGGATTGCAAGTTTAGTACTTGGCTAACTATATATCCTCATAGTTTATTGGATGAACAAACCATTAAAACAGGTAATGATGCTTTTGATAAAAAGTTTAATTTAAGTTGTGGGGATCAAGAAGAGGCTCTTAAAATATTGGATTCGATTTGTTTAAAGAAAATCATGACTTTGACAAATGGGCCGTTTCGTAAATTTGCCCTTAATCTAAATATGGATGGTAAGCTGTATATTGCAGCTCATAGTGGACATGGTTTTGAGAATGCAAGTAGGGATGAGTTGAAATGGTTTATGGATTTGATGGATGTGTTTAGAAGAAAATAATTGGCTCTCTTTAATGAGAGTCATTTTTAATGGCAATGATTTTGATTTATATATTTCATTCTTTAGTATTCTATAGATGTCAAAGGAAAATGAATGAAAATTTAATATCAGAAAAGAAAAAATGGGTAGCCTCATTATTGGCATTATTCTTAGGAATGATGGGTATTCACAGATTCTATTTAGGTAGAAATGCATCCGGTGCAGTGATGTTAGTTGTGTTTGTTTTAGGTGTTTTGATTCCTATTGTAGGATGCGCATAATTTAAAGATTCGTTGATGATCAATGGCATAGGCAAATTATTTGTTTATGCTTTTTTTATTTTTTTGAACCAAATTAAAAACTTTTACGTCTCCATAGTGAAGGGAAGATAAGAAAGCTTATCTAAGGGTAAAAAATTATGGAACAATTAAGAGAAAAAAATGATGAATCAAAAGTCAATGGCAGGTGTACAAAAGTATATGCATTAGTTTAATAAGGGGACTTGCAAGGACAAGAATGGTAAGGGAACAGGGAATCATAAAAATGATATTGTGTTTAAGAAAGTTGAGAACAACTTTGGAAATATTGATCGTTGTTTAAAGGTATTGTCTCGTTATGTATATACGCAGATTGAAAATGAAAAAGTCATGAGCGTATATGATGTGTATCATGTAGAGAAAAAGAGAAGTGGAACAAATATTAAACATTGCCAGCTATATGGGAATGCGGTATATGAATATCATGAAAGAACCAAGAAAAAGAATTGTCGTTATCCAGTTTATGAAATCATGCAGAAGGATATTCATGATCTAACAACATTAGATGTAACTACATGTACATATAGAGAGGCCGGTATTGAAGAGATCAAGGATTTTTGTAGAAGCTTAAGAAATACGTTTGAAACCTATTGTTTAAATCGTTTTATGGGCAAGGACAGAGTTGTATATGTGGATTGGAATACAAATGTGGAAATGCTAGAAGATTACAGCTATCGAAATACGGATTATGGATTTTATTTTGAAGTGTGTGGTTAGATATGTGATTTACTTTATTACGTATCTTGGATATGCTTGTATGCCATAAGAAAAGGAGGCAGGAAATTTTTAAATTTCCTGCCCTTAAATTATTGTGTCTGTAACATGTCGGCTAAGGATGTATCTTGTACAAATGTATTTGAATTGTACATAAACAATACGTCAGTAATTAAATCATTTTGGATCAATCGAGTGTAATCATCGAAATAATATCGTGGATCTACAACCGTAATTGATTCATATTCTGGAATCAAGAATGGAATTAAACTATTCGCATATGAGTCTTTGATCAACAATAAATGTTTCTTTGAATCATTATCGATATTGATATGGAACAAAGATTTATTGCCACCCATAAAGACGGCATAATTATCTTTTGTTTCTAAAGCTTCAGAATGATAAATCGTTCTCGATTTCTTGTTTGTGGATTCATCCGTAACTACATAATCCGTTTCTGTTTTAGGAACATAGATATCAATTTCATCTTTGATTTTTAGACTACCCGTTTTATTTGCCAAAGTACCCTCAAAAGAATTGGATACAGGGTAGATTGTATAATCCGATTTTTTTGTTTTATCTAATTTAAATGAAGATGCTAATGTTTGATATGAATAATAAGATGCCAATGATGTCCAGTGATGATCACTCTTATAGTATAAATATTCATCTTTATGTTTTTCTAAAGTAGAGCGCACATCAATTTTTTTGATCGAATCATCAATACGATTATAGATATCATCCATTTGTTTATTTTGATCCAAGGCATCAGCTGACTTAGGAAGACTGTCACGTTCAATACTGACGGCATTTGGTGCCAACATAAAACCTACATTTAAATCTGGAAAGTTTTGTTTTAAAGTATTGATTGCATTTAAATTGCGATCCAATTGTTCCTTGTTGACTTCAGCTGTCTTTTCGATTAAACCACGTTTTGTCAAATACACACCTTGAATTTCTTTCACACCGGTAAATTTTTGAATCAAGTATTTAATGTGAATATTTTGATCTCTAAAAACAAATTGATCAGAAAACCAAGTGTTTAGATCCTTACCATATTGTCCTGATAATACATGTTCTACATTCCAAGCTGGAAATGTTTGTAGAGGTCGGTTTTCAGTTTCTGATTGTTTGTGGTCAGGAATGACAATATTAAGAATCATGATGACGACAACGGCAATACTGATAACTTTTGTAAGACTAGAAGCCATAATGGCTGAATATTTCTGTTTCATAACTCTTCACCTGGCTTTCTAGAACGCAAAGTATAGGAAGGAATGGTATGTTCCACCTACGATAAATGCGATACAAATAATCAACATGATGATATAAACAGCCCATGTTGTATATACAGTTTTCATTTTGAATTGATTGTAGAAGAAGATTTGTAGATTGTCATATACTTTAGTACTGAAAATAATGGCTAGTATAAATAGAATCAAGTATGATTTAAACATAAAGGCCGCTTGATTATCAACAAATGCACTAGCACCGATGCCAAACATTTTTCCAATAACAGAAAAAGCGCTGCCTAGACTTGGACTCATAAAGAATACCCAACCAATCAACACGACAAATAGTGTATAAATATGTGAGATGAATGTTGGAAGTTTTTCTAACTTTTCTTTTAAGAAGAACTTTTCTAACAATAAGAAGCCTCCATAATAGATACCCCAGACAATAAATGTCCAGTTTGCACCATGCCAAAGTCCTGTACTAAACCATACAATGAAAATATTACGAATATATGTGTTTTGATCAACACGATTTCCCCCTAGAGGAATATATAAATAATCTCTAAACCATCTTGATAAAGAAATGTGCCATTTTCTCCAGAAGTCCTGTACAGATATGGCTGTATATGGATGTTCGAAGTTTGGCGCAAAATCAAATCCAAAGAATCTCGATAATCCAATGGCCATATCGGAATAGCCAGAAAAATCAAAATAGATTTGCAACATATAACAAATTGCCAAAAGCCAAACGCCCATGACAGATTGATTGTTTTGTAAAACAGAGTAAACATAAGACAATTGATCCGCTAATAAGACTTTTTTGATCAAGCCCTTACTGAATAAAACAACACCACTCGCAAATTGCGCTTTTGATACAGTTCTATCATTTAATTGTGCTTCCACATCATGATAAGAGACGATGGGTCCCATACTGATTTTTCCAAAAAAGCTTACATATAATGAATAGGAAATCAAGTTTTTTTGTGGTTCACTCTTATTGTTATATACATCAAATAAGTAAGATAGTTCACTAAAGGTAAAGAATGAAAGTCCGACTGGAAGTGCAATTTGAATACTTGATTGAATATGAAGGATATTCATCACAAAACCAGTATATTTATAGACACCTAATAATAGTAAATCAACAACGATGGCGACAATCAAAATGATTTTGCGTGCTTTTTCATCTTCCTGTTCATTTAATTCAAGTGCTGTAAAGTAGTTCCATAAAATAGATAGAATCAAAAGTATGACGTGCACAGGATTGCCCCATGCATAAAACAATAAGCTAAGTACAACTAATAGAATATTTTGAATCTTAATGCTCTTTGCGACTTTATAGAGTAGAACACTGATGGGTAAGAAACAAAATAAAAATAATAAATCCGTAAATACCATATTTTATTCCCCCTCACTCAATGCCTTTAAGAACTGATCATTCATTGTAGCTGCATCTTCTTTTACTGCATAAAGCGCATAATTGCCATGAATATCAATAACGGCATTTTTTAATAACTCTGCCTGATCCGGTGCATAGCCTTCAAAAATTCCTTTTTGTGAGCTGATTCGTTTTTCGATTGTTTCCTTAAATGCATCTTGTTGAGAATGATCCTTAAATTTAACGATAATAAACTCTCTGGCTGACATGGCATCATCTGACTTATAGTAAACACTACCATCATATTGCGATGGATCTAAGCCTAAAAATCTCTTTATATTTAAGTTATCCAACTGTGTAAATCCATCTAGATTTACTTTTTCAATCGTCTTATTTTGTACCGTTTCCATAGACGCTTTACTATCTTTATCCACTTTGAAATTGGATGCGACAAGAATAATAAGACAAATTAAAACGATTGCTTTACAAATAGTATATATATTCTTTTTCATTTCCCCTTAACCTAAAAATCCCTTTCCGTGCCTTGATTGTAGCATAAAATTGGAGCACTGTTTATGGTAAATTGATGTTAGCATATAAATAGGACTAGTCAAGAAGAGAAAATTTACACCAGTGGTACAATAGAAAGAGGATGATTTACAGACGAAGG